>Ga0256827_10000665_pt1 | contig 21489 bp, 18 predicted proteins | sample CV84metaG_FD_185977 | JGI IMG/M metagenome (GOLD analysis project Ga0256827, IMG submission 185977) | Hydrothermal vent microbial communities from East Pacific Rise, Pacific Ocean - CV84 | ecosystem: Environmental > Aquatic > Marine > Hydrothermal vents | place: Pacific Ocean: East Pacific Rise... | reverse complement strand
AACTATTATTGTGACTATTGTCCGTTGTGTTTTTGTCTACAAGAGAATAAACTTTCTACTATGAAAAATAATGAACAAGAACTTTTAATTCAACTTGCCAAGAAAATCAAAAAAAGAAGAAATGAGCTAAACCTATCTCAAGAAAAATTGGCTCAAAAATGTAATTTTGATAGAACCTATATTAGTCTGCTTGAACGAGCCAAACGAAATCCGTCCTATCTAAGTCTCCTAAAACTTTGTGTTGGATTAGAGATTGAGTTGATAGAACTACTAAAAGAGGAAAAAAATGAAATCAAATAAAGAAAAAATCATCGAACTATTTAATAGCAATGTCAAAGGGAAAAAGGCTAATACCTCTAAAAGTAATCAAAAACATGATGGAAAAAAAGGTCATTGGCTAGAGAAACAGATGGGAATAAAAGCAAATGCAAGTAATAGTCCTGATATTTATGGTTATGAGATGAAGAATCAAACCTCATCGGGCAAAATCACTTTTGGAGATTGGAGTGCTGATGAGTATATTTTTCAACATGGACGACCTAAAAAAGTTCATAAAACAAATGAAAACTACAATATTTCAAAAAATAGATTTTTAGAGATATTTGGAAAACCAAATGAGAAGAAAAATGGTAGATTATCATGGTCAGGTACGCCTTGCCCAACTTATATAAATAGATATACACCCTATGGTCAAATTTTAAAAATTGATACAAGTCATGATATTGTAATCTGTTACTCCTATAGCCAAGACCAAAGAGATAATAAAAACGAGCTTGTTCCTTTAGAGATGCAAAAAGAGAATTTAGTTTTAGCAAAGTGGTATAGAGATTCCATTAAAAATAAGCTAGAAGATAAATTCAATCAACAAGGTTGGTTCACTTGTAAAATGGACAAAAATGGAGTTTACACCTCTATACATTTTGGAAATCCAATGAATTTTAATAGTTGGATAGAGCTTTTAGAAAAAGGTATTGTCTTTTTTGATAGTGGAATGTATTATGGAAATGCGAGAAACTACTCACAATGGAGAGCCTCTACAGCTTTTTGGGATAGTCTGATTATTGAGAACTACTAAGATTCTAAATGTTTAAAAATCTCTTTGGCTAACTGTGAAATCACAGGTACAGCCACAGAGTTTCCAAATTGTTTATAAGCTTGGGTATCGCTCACTACAATTTTAAAATCATCGGGAAAACCTTGAAGTCGTCCTGCTTCTCTAGGCGATAGCTTTCTTGGATTTTTATCTTTTTGTTCAATTAAAATTTCTGAACCATCTTTATAATATCTAGCACTTATAGTACTGGTATATTCAGATTCTTCATTAAACATAGAATATCCAAAACCATTCCCTTTTTTCTTATGTTCTAGTTTTCGGCGTTGATGTCCAGCCCAAAGTTTATCTGATATGGTATATTTTTTATCAACTTTATCCTCTAAAATATCTCCAAGTTTTACACTTTTCTCTAAAGGTTTTGGAAATTCAAACTCTATGGTATGGTCTAAGAAAGCAATGATATATATTCTCTCTCTATTTTGAGGTACACCAAAATGTTTAGCATTTAAAACCTCTGAAAAAACTCTATATCCCAACTCTTCTAGCGTCTCTTTTACCACTTTAAAAGTATTTCCTTTATCATGGTTTCTAAACCCTTTTACATTCTCTAAAAAGAGAACTTGTGGTTTATGGTATTTAGCTATTTGAGCAATATCAAAAAAGAGTGTTCCTCTAGTATCTTCAAAACCCTTTTTTAGACCTGCATTAGAGAATGGCTGACAGGGAAAACCTGCTAAAAGAATATCAAAACTTGGTATCTCTTGTGGTTCTATTTTTGTAATATCTCCTGATGGAAGATGACCGTAATTACTGGTATAAGTCTGTTGAGCAAACTTATCTATTTCAGAAGCAAAAACAAAAGAGCTTTTATCTTTAAAAACCTCTTCAAATCCCAGTCGTATACCACCAACCCCTGCAAAAAGGTCTATAAATTTATAAGTTGATGCCGTTTGATTATTTTCTATATTATTAAATTGTAAAGTCATATCTAGTTGTCTTAAATTTGGATTTAGTATTGTCATAATTATACCTTGTTATCTTGGTTAATATAATTATAGAAAGTTGATTTTAAAGATTATGAAAATATGTCATATTGTCATATTTTTTAGTTTAGATACTACTTATTTATTTTATCATAACTTTACATCTTTTTTAAAAATTTAGATAAAAGTACACTTATTATTCAAAAATATCAATATTTTTTGATAAATAACTATAAAAATATATAGATTACTTTGTAAATATGCTATTATCTGATAAATAATCTTTTTAGGGGTTTTCATGATTGGAAGAAGAAAAGAGTTAAAAACGCTTAGTGATATATGTGATGGCAGGGGAAGCTCTTTTGTGGCTGTTTATGGTCGTAGACGGATTGGAAAGACTTATTTGATTAATCACATGTTTAAAGAGCATCGAAAAGAGTGTCTTTTTTTTAATTATACAGGTATATCTGAAGTTCCTAAAGAGATTCAGATAGAGAACTTTATAGATAGAATTTATGAGTGGTTTAGAGTTAAACCTACGGAAGCTATCTCTAATTGGAGTGCTGTTTTTCGGTTTTTAAAATATACTATTGATGATGAGGTAGTAAAAAGAAATCATAAAGCCAAAGTGATTATTTTTTTAGATGAAATACCGTGGATAGACCCAAACAACAAAGATGGTTTTCTCTCTTCTTTAGGGTACTTTTGGAATACCTATTGCGAGGAGCGTGGGAATATTGTTCTGATTGTTTGTGGTTCTAATGCATCTTGGATTAAAAATAGAATCTTTGAAGAGTCTACAGGACCTCTTTATAAACGGTTAACCCATAAAATTCCGATGTATCCTTTTGATTTGCATGAGACCAAAGAGTATTTGCTAAAAGAGAAAGGCTTTAACCTTGATAATAAGTCGATTATAGAATTTTATATGGTCTTTGGAGGGGTGGCGAAATATTTGAGTTATCTTGATGCTAGAGACTCTATTTCTAGTAATATTGATAAGCTCTTCTTTGATACAGAGGGATTTATGTTTAATGAATATCATGCTGTTTTTCGTTCTTTGTTTATGGAAAGGGCAGACTATCATAAGATATTGATTGAAGCTCTTTGTCTGAAGCCAAGAGGCTTATCGGTTACAGAGCTTTCTAAAGCATTAAATTTATCGGTTGGAGGAAAGCTTCTTTCTGCTATTTCAGAACTAGAAAATTCGGGTTTTATACAAGGAATTAGTAAGTTTGGAAACAAGAAAAAAGGGATTCGTTATATTGTGAGTGACCCTTATATTTTGTTTCATCATAAATGGATTAAAGAGTTGAGTCGGAACGATATAGCCAATCTTGATATTGGCTATTGGAACTCGGTTGTGGGTTCTCAAAAGTATGCTCTTTGGACAGGTCGAAGTTTTGAAATGTTGGTAATTACTAATGTGCGAACCTATCTAAAAGCAAGAGGAGCAGGGGGATTTTTTTCAGGTGTTTATTATTGGGAATCAAAAGCCAAAGAAGAGGGCGAAAGAGGGGCTCAAATTGATATGGTGGTTGAGTATGGCAATGGTATTTATGATATTGTTGAGTGCAAGTTTTATAATCAAGAGTACGAGATTTCAAAAGAGTATGCTAAAACGATGATGAATAAGATGCTAATGTTTAGAAAACATGGTTTGAAAAGAACCCAAAAAGGGGAATTGAAGATGGTTTTTTTAACAACGTATGGATTGGTTCACAATGTGGCGTATAACAGTTTGAATATCTCTGGAGAGTTGACTATTGATGAGTTATTGAGTTGAGATATTTTGTGAAATATACAAAAGTTATTGATTAATAACTTTTGCCACATTCTCACTGCTTCCATGTCCTAAATACTCTCTTAACTCTTTTGCTTTTTGTTCAAAAACGGTTCTATCGGTTTCGTAATACTCTTTTAACAGATTCTCTACCGTGACCTCTTCTTGTAGGAGTTCATGATGCAAGGTTGTATTGTTGTAGTTGCTTAGAATAATATTAGCTAGACCAACTTGTGTGATTCCTAGTAGTTTTGTACCAATGAAAAAGTCTATTTTTTTGGCGATGTAGCTTAGCGTAAAGGGTGTGCCTATTAGAGCTGATTCTAAAGTGGCTGTTCCTGAGCAGATAAAGGCAAATTCCGATTTTGCTAATGCTGAATGGGTCTCTTTTTCTATCTCAAATTCTGAAATATCTCCGTAGAGATTTTTAATCTTTTCTTCTGAAAATGTTTTTGGAATAATTAAGATAGCTCTTTTATCCGAGAGTTTTTCTCTGACTTTTTTAAAAATAGGTAAAAGCTTAGAGATTTCACTCTTTCTGCTCCCAGGCATAAAGGCAATGGTATTGCTATTGGCTTGATGTCGAATGTTGATTTCATCGAGTAGGGGATGACCTATGTATTGGGCTTTAGAGTTATAAAAATCAACTTCAAAAGGTAAAATTCCAAGAAGTCTATCACAATATTTCTCTAGTTTTATAGCACGTTTTGGACGACTTGCCCATATTTGAGGAAGAATGTAATAGATGATTTCTTTGTTTGGATAGGCAGTTTTTAGTTTTTTTGCTAGTGGAAGGTTAAAACCTGAAGAGTCCATAAGCAGAATTTTATCAGCATCCTTTGCCAATTCGACCATTTGGTCGGCTACTTGGAAAAACCAACGAAGTTTTTTGATGGCATCGACCACACCCATGATTGCCATTTCTGAAATGTCGTAAAGAGGAGAGCCTAGAGATTTATCAAAAATACCCAAAAGTTCAATATCTTGGGTATGTTTTAAGACCTCTTTTAAATGAAGATTAGAAGAGGGTTCAAGAGCAGAGACTAGAAGTTTAATTTTAGCCAAATTTTAAACCTGCAAAGAAACCTGCAATAGCTCCTGCACCTGTTGTAAGCTCCATATTAGAGAGTCTTTCCTTTAACATGCCAACAACACCTTGAAACGAGTCTACACCCGAAGAGACACCATTTTGGATGGCTTGATCATCGACATGAAACATCCCCTGTGACTCCAATATGAAAAGTAGAACAAGACCTAACCCCAATATAAGCAAGAGAAATTTAAAACTCTTTTTTAAAAAATACCCTATAGCCAAACCAATAACAAAACTGGTTCCCATCTCTAAAAATGGAAATGGTGTGTCTCCGATGTTGCTAAGTCCATTGCTTTGTGTTGCTGCTTCTCCATGAAATTGTCCTAGTTCATGGAACGATTCGTGTTCATTCATTGTTTTCCCTTTTATTTTTATTGTACATCTGTAAGTATAGTTTAATGTTGTGGATTAATTGTCACCAATCAATTCGGAACATAAGTCAAAACGGTTGTGTGTCATCAAGTGTATTTTTGGATGAAGTTTTATTATATCATCAAAAAGTGTTTTTGAAATAGAAAATCCAACTTCTTGCTCTTTTTCTATACCGTCCATTGCCGCTAAATTCATTTCGTCTATAATCTCTTTTGGTACGGTAATACCAGGAACTTTATCGGAAATAAAATTAGCTGTTCTTGCACGAACGACAGGAAACTGACCTAATATAAGCTCGGCATCTTTGGCTGTTTCCCTTACGCTCTCATGTTTACACTCTTCAAACATCTCAATAAGCTCTTTGGCATTATCGGTATCATAAACGGGCTGGGTAATAATCCCTCTTGCCCCATAATTAAGCTTTTTTAGCATTTTCTTTTTGATGCGTCGCATGTCTTTTGAGTAAGCATTTGAAACAGCAAAAGGATAGATAGGCTTTGGTTTAGGATTTAACTCTTTATTTGAGTAATCAAAACCATTGTTTAGCCTATAGATAATACTTAAAAGCAGGGTAGAGTCACGCTCTAATACCCCTTTTACTTCGGGCTGATCTGAAAATTTAGCAGGATCGCCTGTAAGGGCTAAGATACAGCGTAAATCAAAATCATTCGCACCTAAAAGTGTTGACTGTAAAGAGAGTTTATTTTTGTCTCTCATGCTCATGGTTGCAATAACAGGCTTTTTAAAGGCTTGTTGTATTTGAATTGCCGAAAGTACACCTGACATTTTAAGTTTAGCCAAAGGGTTATCGGTAACAGAAAAACCAGCTACTTTTTCATGAAGATTGAGTTCTTTTATCTTTTGAATTGTAGGTTTTAGAGATGCTCCATGAGGTGGAGTAATCTCTACAGTTATAAACGGTTTATCGCTATGGAGGGTTTTACAAAATTTTTCAAACATATATTCTATTTTAATCCTAACAAGTAATTGGCTATAATTCTACCAAATTTTAACATAGAGGTAGTATAGATAGATGAAATTAGCCGTATTTGACTTTGATTCAACACTAATGGATGGCGAAACTATTGATTTTTTTGCTGAAGAGCTTGGGTTTAGAGAAGAGGTTGTAGCGATTACTGAGCGAGCCATGGCAGGAGAGTTGGATTTTTATGCTTCACTGGTTGAGCGTGTAGCATTGCTAAAAGGATTACCTCATTCCAAGATAGAAGAGATTTGTAAAGCTCTACCCATGATGAATGGAGCAGAAGAGGTGGTAAGTGGACTCAAAGAGCGTGGCTATACAGTGGTGTGTTTTTCTGGTGGCTTTAGAGACGCAACAAAACCTGCTTGTAAAAAACTGGGAATTGATGCTGATTTTTCCAATTTTTTACACGCTGAAAATGGAGTTTTAACAGGTGCTGTTGGTGGAGAGATGATGTACTCTGATGCCAAAGGAGACATGATTACTCGTCTGCAAAATCTTTTAGGGATAAGCCGTAAAAATACATTAGTTGTAGGGGATGGAGCAAACGATTTGAGTATGTTTGCTTATGCCGATACACGAGTAGCTTTTTGTGGAAAACCTATCTTGCGTGAATCAGCGACCCATTGTGTCGATGTTAAAGATTTACGAGAAATTTTGAAGATAGTTGATTAGAATAAGTAGGGATTCGCTACTAAACAAAAAAATTAAACAAATTTTGAATAAAAAATTAAGAATTTTTACATAAATTAATATAGGATTTAAGTGCATGGATATTTTTCAAGCGATTATAATAGGAATTATAGAAGGTTTTACAGAGTTTCTTCCGATCTCATCTACAGGTCATATGATTGTAGCAAGTGAGTTTTTAGGGATAGATCAGAGTGCTGTTGTTAAGGCATATGAAGTGATTATACAGTTTGCAGCGATTTTAGCTGTGATGCTTCTGTATAGAGATAAAATCTCGTTCAAAGAGATTGAACTTTGGCAAAAAATTATAGCTGCTTTTTTACCATTGGCTGTAGTTGGTTTTCTTCTAAAGGATTGGGTAAAAGAGATTTTTGTGACCCAAACCGTTGCATGGATGTTTATCATTGGTGGGATTGTTTTCATTATTGTTGAATATTTTCATAAAGATGAAGAGAAAAAGAGCCAAGATATTGAAGAAATTACATGGTTCCAAGCCATGAGTATCGGTTTTGGACAAATATTCTCATTGGTGCCAGGTACGTCCAGAGCAGGCTCAACAATTATTACAGGAATGCTTTCTGGTGTGAGTAGAAAAGCATCTACAGAGTTCTCTTTTTTATTAGCAATACCTGTTATGATGGCTGTGAGTGGCTATGATTTATTAAAGCACTACGATGAGTTTCTTGGTGCTAATTTAACTGCATTTGCAGTGGGTTTTGTGGTTGCTTTTGTAGTAGCATATATCACGATAAAACTTTTTATTGTTTTTTTGCAACGATTTACTTTTGTTGCATTTGGCATTTATAGAATAATTTTTGGAATTATTCTATTGATGATGTTGTAGGGGCAATCCTTGATGATTGCTCTTTTATTTTGCAAGGTAAATAATTTTGACATTTAATGAATTTAATTTTCATAAAGACCTCTTAAAGGGGATTAAAATAGCAGGCTTTAAAGAACCCAGTCCTATTCAAAAGACCGTGATTCCTATTATTGCTAATGGAGAAGATTTAGTGGGGCAAGCCCATACAGGAACAGGTAAAACAGCAGCATTTGGTTTACCATTGATGAATAAAATAGCCACCAAAGAGATAGAGAGAGCTTTGGTTATTACCCCTACGCGTGAATTGGCAACGCAAGTGAGTGATGAACTCTATCACTTAGGGCGTTTTTGTGGTATTCGAACCATTACGGTATATGGTGGTGTGGGTTATGGACGACAGATAGCATTGATTAATAAGGGTGTTCAAGTTGTCGTTGCTACCCCAGGGCGACTTAAAGACCTTTATAAAAAGGGAAAGATAGATGCATTTAATCCAGAAATAGTAGTATTAGATGAAGCCGATGAGATGCTCGATATGGGTTTTTTAGAAGAGATAAAAGAGATTTTTGAGTACATTCCTCAAAATAGACAAACGCTACTCTTTTCAGCAACCATTCCTGAGCCTATCAAAGAGTTGGCAAACGAAATTTTAACTTCGCCTCAGTTTATCTCTGTGGTTTCTGCGAATGAAGGTACAGCGAATAATGTGATTGAGCAGTTTTACTATGTGATTAATGAGTCTCAACGAGATGAAGCAATTGTTAAATTATTAGAGACAGAAAAGACGAATAAATCTATTATTTTTTGTCGTATGAAAAGAGAAGTAGACCGATTAACTGAGCATCTTCAAGCGATGGGATTTAATGCTGCTGGCTTACATGGAGATTTAGAGCAGAGTGATAGAGAATCTATTGTAAAGGCTTATCGTAGAGGTGAGACCAAAATTATGGTTGCAACCGATGTTGCTGCACGAGGACTTGATGTTAAAAATGTAACTCATGTTTTTAATTTTCATATCCCTTTTGACCCTCAATCGTATGTGCATAGAATAGGTAGAACAGGTCGTGCAGGCAAGCAAGGTAAAGCCATTACTTTAGTTTCAACCGAAGAGTTCAGAGAATTACAACGTATTCAAAAAGAGGTTGGTGCAGAGATGAAATTGGCAACAATCGACTTGGACTCAACTTCGGATGAGGTAGCAATAGATTTTGCTGTATTAGCAAATACGGTTCGTGATGTTACCATTGCTGATGAAGCTGTAGATTTTATCGACAGTATGGAGGATATGGATTACCATGAATTTGTCGAGCGAGTGGTTTCATTGTTATTTCAACAAAAAGAAAGCTCTAAAAATCAAATAGGATATGACCTAGATACCGTAAACTCTATGTTAGAGAGCTATGAGGATGAACAAAAAGTAGCACGCCAAAATAATCGAAAGCGAAAGAAGCGATAAATTAAGCTTTTTTAACTATAAATCGTTAGAATATTGCATAAATTTAGTACAGAAGGTTTTTGAATGGCTGAAGTCAATTATGTAATGGAAGCATTGAAGTTCATGGTACTTGGAATGGGAGTTGTATTTTTATTTCTCTTTATTCTTGTACAAGTCGTTGAACTTCAAGCTAAACTTATCGCAAAGTATTTTCCTGAAAATGCTCCAACTAAAACACCTGCTACTCCAGCAGTTGATACAGAAGATGAGAATCGTAGAGTTGCTGCAATAATCGCTGCTGTAACAGAATTTCGTAATAATAAATCATAACAATGAAGGTATAAGATGGCAAAAAAATATATTGATGTGATGGACACAACTTTTAGAGATGGATTTCAATCTGTTTTTGGTGGTCGTGTACTCATGGAGGATTTTTTCCCCGCAGTAGAAGCTGCAAAGAATGCAGGTATTAATCACTTTGAATTTGGTGGAGGAGCTCGATTTCAGAGTCTTTTCTTCTACTTACAAGAGAATGCATTTGATATGATGGATAAGTTTAGAGAGATTGTAGGACCAGAAGCGAACTTACAAACTCTTTCTCGTGGTATTAATACCGTTATGCTTGATACAGGTAGTAGAGAGCTTATAGATTTACATGCAAAGATGTTTAAAAAACACGGTACAACAACCATTAGAAACTTTGATGCGTTGAATGATGTAAACAACTTGGCATACTCAGCAGAGTGTATTAAACGGCATGGTCTTAACCATGAAGTTGTGGTTACAATGATGGATTTACCTCCAGGATGTAAAGGTGCTCATGATGTAACATTCTATGAAAAAACGCTTAGAAATATTCTTGATTCAGGTGTTGATTTTGATTCAGTTTGTTTCAAAGATGCATCAGGAACTGCAAACCCTCGTAAAGTATTTGATACCATAGCAATGGCTAGAAATCTTCTTGGAGAAGAGGTTCATTTAAGACTTCATACTCATGAAACAGCAGGTGTTTCTGTAGCCTCTTATTTAGCTGCATTAGAGGCTGGTGCAAATGGTATTGATATGGCCGCATCGCCAGTATCAGGTGGTACATCTCAACCAGATATTCTTACAATGTTGCATGCAACTAAAGGTACAGATTATAATCTTGGAGATTTACAACTTGATAAAGTTCTTAAATACGAAGAGAGACTAAAAGAGTGTTTGGCTGATTACATGATTCCCCCAGAAGCGACTCAAGTATCTCCATTGATTCCATTCTCTCCAATGCCAGGTGGTGCATTGACAGCAAATACTCAAATGATGAGAGACTCTGGTAACCTAGAGAAATTTGATGAAGTAATTGCAGAGATGAAAGAGGTTGTTGAACGTGGAGGTTATGGTACATCTGTAACACCAGTGAGCCAGTTCTATTGGCAACAAGCTTATGCAAATGTTATGTTTGGTAAATGGAAACAGATTGCACCAGGTTATGGAAGAATGGTTCTTGGTTACTTTGGTAAAACACCTGTTGAGCCAGATGCAGAGATTGTTAAATTGGCATCAGAGAAGTTAAAACTAGAGCCAACAACTGAAAATCCTTTGGATATTGCAGATAAAGAGGTTACAAAATCAATTTCATACTGGACAAAAATTCTAGAAGATGAAGAGTTAGCGACAACGGAAGAGAATATCTTTATTGCCGCATCATGTGACCAAAAAGGTATCGCGTTCTTAAAGGGTGAAGGTCCTTTAATGGTAAGAAAAGGTAAAGAGAATAATCAATCAAGTGGAGGAGAAGAGATGAGTGGAAGTTATACAGTAGTAGTAGATGGTAAGAGTTATAGTGTTCAAGTAGCAGAGGGTGATGCAGAGATTACAGTTGCACCAACAGCATCAGCACCAGTTGCAGTAGCGGCAACACCAGCACCCGTTGCAGGTGGAAAAGGTTCAATCGAGATTAACTCTCAAACTCCAGGTAGTGTTTGGAAAATCTTAAAAGCAGTAGGTGATACCGTAAATGAAGGTGAGCAGATTATGATTCTTGAAGCGATGAAAATGGAGATTGATATTGTTGCTGAAAAAGCTGGTGTAATTAAATCTATTGATGTTAATACAAATGACGCTGTAGTCGATGGACAGCTTCTTGCAACAATGGAGTAATCCATGAAATTAAAACAATTAATAATCTCACTGTTTTTTGCTCTTTTTGCTTTAACCTCTGTGGTTCAAGCAACAGAACATGAAGCATCAGCTCCTGTAAAGCAGGAGACAACAGAGCATGTATATACACCTAAAAGTATTGCTGAATTAGCAGGTAGTTGGTGGTCAACTACTGGTATTAGTGCTATTCTTGATGTTAATGATGGAGAGACAACGTCTGACCCTAGAGGTCATGAGTATGAAAGAGAAATGACTTGGTTTGAGTCCTCTTTAGGACGTATTATTATGATTATAATCGTTTTCATTCTCTTTTATTTAGCAATTGCGAAGAACTTTGAACCTCTTCTATTGATTCCAATTGCATTTGGTGGATTACTTGCCAATATTCCTCTTGCAGGAATGGGTGGGGCACATGGTATGCTTGGTATTATCTATAATATGGGTATTGCCAATGAGTTCTTCCCTTTGCTTATCTTTATGGGTGTTGGTGCTATGACCGATTTTGCACCACTCTTAGCGAATCCTAAAACAGCAATGTTGGGTGGAGCAGCTCAGTTTGGTATCTTTGGTTCATTGGTTGGAGCTGTACTCATTGGATTTGATTTACAAACAGCATCAGCTGTTTCAATTATTGGTGGGGCAGATGGTCCTACATCAATCTTTATTGCAAACCGATTGGCTCCTGAAATGTTAGGTGTTATTGCTGTTGCTGCTTACTCATATATGGCGTTGGTACCTGTTATTCAACCTCCAATAATGAGAGCATTAACAACAAAAGAAGAGCGTCAAATTGTAATGAAGACAACAAGAAGAGTTCACCGATTAGAGAAATTAATTTTCCCTATTGTTGTACTTATGTTGACACTGTTACTGTTACCTGAATCTTCTCCATTAATTGGTGCATTTGCATTTGGTAACTTTGCAAAAGAGTCGGGTGTTGTAGACAGATTGTCTGATACTATGCAGAATTCATTAATTAACGTTATTACTATTTTCTTAGGACTTGGTGTTGGTTCAAAACTGGCAGCAGATAAGTTTTTGGTTTTAGAGACAATGGGAATTATGATTATCGGTCTTTTGGCATTCTCTGCTGGTACAGCAATGGGTGTTCTTATGGCAAAACTTATGAATAAATTTTCAGATGAGCCTATTAACCCACTTATTGGGGCAGCTGGAGTTTCTGCTGTTCCAATGTCAGCTAGGGTTGTAAGTAAAGTTGGTTCTGAAGAGAAACCAGGAAATGTATTGCTTATGCATGCAATGGGTCCAAATGTTGCAGGTGTTATTGGTTCAGCTGTTGCTGCTGGGGTACTACTTTCTATCTTTAAGTAGAAAACCGTACAAAAGGTAACTCTTTAAAATGTTATTTTAATTTGCATTTATAAGTAAGTTTATTAATATCTATTCAATAGTATAATTTTGCGAAATTATACTTTATTGAATAGACAAGTTTTACAAATTGGTTATTACTTCATATGGTAAATAAAATGAGACCCAATAGGTCTCCTTTTATTTGCTATAAAATGGTTATGCTGTCTTAATCATTTCAAAATAGCAAAATAAAACATATATAAACAAAAAGGTACACAAGATGAGCACCCGTACACCAAATGGTCTGGATAAACTAGGATTAGAAAATATTGGAAAAGTTTACTACAACCTAAGTTATGATGAACTTCAAGCACATGAAGTTAATAAGAATGAGTGTAAAATCTCATCTACTGGAACAGCAATGTGTGATACAGGTATTTTTACAGGTAGAAGTCCTAAGGATAAGTATTTCGTAGATCAAGCACCTTCAAATGAAAATATTTCTTGGGGTAAAGTTAATAAAAAAATTGACAAAGAGAAATTTGATACTCTTTATGATTTAACCAAAACCCAACTCTCCAATTCAGATATTTATGTGATGGATGTCTATGCTGGTGCAAGTGACGAGAGCAGACGTTCTGTTCGATTTATCTCTCAGGTTGCATGGCAAGCTCACTTTGTGAAAAATATGTTTATTCGTCCTACAGAAGAAGAGTTGGAGACGTTTGAACCTGATTTTGTTGTTTACAATGCTTGTAAGACAGTGAATAAAGATTATGAAGCAATGGGGTTAAACTCTGATGTTTATGTATGTTTTAATGTAGAAGAGAATATCTCTATTATTGGTGGAACATGGTACGGTGGAGAGATGAAAAAAGGTATCTTCTCCATGATGAACTACTGGTTGCCGTTAGAGGGTAAACTCTCTATGCACTGTTCTGCAAATGTTGGAGAAGAGGGCGATGTTGCACTCTTCTTTGGTCTTTCAGGAACAGGAAAAACAACCCTTTCAACCGATCCACATAGAGCCTTAATTGGAGATGATGAACATGGTTGGGATGACAATGGTGTCTTTAACTTCGAGGGTGGATGTTACGCAAAAGTAATTAACCTTGATGAAAAATCAGAGCCAGAAATCTTTGCAGCGATTAGAAAAGATGCTCTCTTAGAGAATGTGGTTCATGATGAAGTGGGTAATGTAGATTATGATGATGTCTCTAAGACACAAAATACAAGAGTCTCTTATCCTATTGAACATATTGTAAATCATAAAGAAGATTTACAAGCAGGACACCCAAGTAATATTGTCTTCTTATCTTACGATGCATTTGGTGTGTTGCCTCCTGTATCAAAGCTTAGTAAAGAGCAGGCGATGTACTATTTCTTAAGTGGATATACAGCGAAGGTAGCAGGAACAGAGAGAGGAATTACTGAACCTGTAACAACATTCTCAGCATGTTTTGGAGAGGCATTTTTGCCTCTACATCCAACAGCATATGCGAAGTTATTGGGCGAAAAGATTGATGAACATAATGTAAATGTGTATTTGGTTAACACAGGTCTTAATGGTGCAGGAAAAAGAATGAGTATTAAAGACACAAGAGCGTGTATTAATGGAATTCTTAATGGTTCAATTAATAATGCTGAATTTGATACACTTCCTATTTTTGATCTTCATTTCCCAAAAACATTAGAAGGTATTGCTGATAATTCAATTCTAAACCCTAAAAGTACATGGGAAGATGAGTCAAAAATGAATGAGACACTGAAAAATCTTGCTGGAGAGTTTATTGCAAACTTTGATCGTTATAACGATAATGGTTCAGAGTTTGACTATTCAACTGCTGGTCCAAAACTTTAACTTTATTATAAAATAATAAATCAAATTCTTGCTCTACGTTTGAAACGTAGAGCGAATCAATTTACTCCCTTTCTTTTAATAGAACAATCGAACCCACACATCTTTAATATAAAATATAGGAATAGACACATGGTTATCCAAGAAATTCAAGAATACGCATCAATACGAACAAAAGCACGAGCCTATTTATGTTATATTATGAGTCGAAATATTGCTACTTTAAATTTACATGAAAATGCTAAAGAAAACTTAGAAAAGCAGTTGAAAAGCTTACAAAAATCTCTACCACAAGCCGAAGTACTCTATGCTATTGATACCAATGGTATTCAGATTATAGACAATATTTCTAAAAATTCAAAATTGCATGGCAAACGAAAAGGCTATGATAGAAGTGATAGAGCCTATTACTATCGTACTTTTGAAGAGCATCGTTGTGTATTAACTGATCCTTATCCCTCTTTAGAGAGTAATAATATGGTGGTTACCTCTTCTTTTCCTATCTATGATGAGGCAAATAATTTACTTTTTATTATTTGTGTTGATATACAACTTAAAAATATTTTAAAAATGATACTTCCGAGTTCAGTAAATTCTCTATTTGGTAGGTTTTCAAAAATGGTTTACACCTCTTTCTCTATCGCATTAGCTTTGGTTGCTCTGCTTCTTTTTGTCAAGGGGATTGGTAGCTTTTTGGTCTTGGGTTTTGATATTAAATCCATAGATATTAATGAAATGTTTAAAGCCACTATTCTTTTGACACTCTCTTTAGCCATATTTGACTTGGTCAAAGCCATCTTTGAAGAAGAAGTTTTGGGAAAAGAGAAAGAAGAAGGCTCAGGAGATGGACATCAAACAATGATACGTTTTTTGGGGTCAATTATTATTGCTCTCTCTATCGAGGCACTGATGTTGGTCTTTAAATTTGCTATTACTCAACCTGAAAAGCTTGCTTCAGCTGTTTACCTTATTTTTGGGGTTACAGCACTGATGATAGGACTTTCGATTTACATAAAAGTAAATAAGATAGAGAAGTAAATAGATATTCTTAAGACTTTTTAGATATATTTCTCTCTATTTCATCTAAAAGGTCAAACATGTTAGAAATTATAATGGTACTCTTTACTGTTTATACCCTAATCAAAATTTATATATCGGTTATGCAGATAGGCTATATTGCCACAGAAAAAAGTGGCGAAGCGATTCTGATGAGTCAAGAGAAGTACCACGTGGCAGGAGAGTATGCCATTAAAAAAGAACGTTTAGGTATTCTTTCAACATTGGTTGATTATGGTGTCTTTGTATGGTGGATTCTTGGTGGTTTTGCTTGGCTTATTTCGCTTCTTGGTACAGAGAGTTCTCCTCTTGACTCTGTTATTTTTCTTTTTGGATTTATAACCATTGGTTTTATTATTGGATTACCTTTTGAACTTTATCAAACATTTAAAATAGATAAAGAGTACGGTTTTACAAAGATAACGGCAAAAATGTACATTATGGATCAATTAAAATCAACGGCACTGTTTATCATTTTTGGTGGTGCAATTTTTTATCTTCTTTCATGGATTGTAATAAATATAGAAAATTGGTGGATATGGGGTTTTGTTCTTCTTTTCTCTATTGCTCTTTTGGTAAATATTATCTATCCAACGATTATTGCACCTATATTTAATAACTTTACTCCACTAGAAGAGGGAGAATTACGAGACTCTATTGAAAAAATGATGCAAGGTGTCGGCTTAAAGAGCGATGGTGTTTTTGTTTTAGATGCTTCAAAACGTGATAGTCGTCTAAACGCTTACTTTGGTGGTCTTGGTAAATCAAAACGTGTTGTACTTTTTGATACCTTGGTTGAAAAATTAACAAATAAAGAACTCTTAGCCGTGCTTGGTCATGAACTAGGACACTTTAGCCACGGAGATATTTGGAAAAACATAGCAATGATGGGCTTATTATTATTTTCTTCTTTCTTTCTTCTTGGAAATCTACCAGAGAGCTTATTCTTTACTATGAAAGTAGAACCAAATGCAGGTGTAGAAATTGCTATGATGATGATGCTCTTGCCTCTTATCTCGTTTATTTTTACCCCGATTATGTCTGCTGTCAGTCGTCATAATGAATACGCTGCTGATGAATTTGGAAGCGAACTTGGTGGAAAAGAAAATTTAGTCTCTGCACTAATTAAATTGATTCAAGAGAACAAAGCTTTTCCAAAATCACATCCATTAGTTATCTTTTTCTACTATACACACCCACCTGTTTTAGAGCGATTAAAAGAGCTTGGATATGATGCACATGCAGTCAATGAGATGATTAAGCCATTGGAAAGAGATGGAATCTTTGCTTTTTTAGAAAAAGATAAAAAAGATTAAAAATTCTTTTTATATGCTTTTTCTAACCCATTCATAACCTCTGCCAAAACCTCAAATGGCAGAGCAAAATTCAGACGCATAAACCCCAATCCACCTTTTCCAAAACTGCTCCCTTGATTTAATCCCATTTTTGCTTGGTTAACAAAAAAATCTTTTAGCTCATCATCTGATAAATTAAGCTTAGAACAATCAAGCCAAAGCAGAAAAGTAGCTTCGGTAGGCATCGCTTTTATCTTTGGCATCGCTTCTAAACGTTTACGAATATAGGTCAGATTTTTCTCTAAATAGATTAACAGCTCTTGAAGCCACATATCACTTTGGGTATAGGCAGAGATTGTGGCTATAAGCGTTAATGGATTGGGATTAAGCAGAGAGTAGCGTTGAAAAGCCTCATGGAACTTTCTTCTTAGTGAATCATTTTTTATAATAGCATACGCTGAAGCCACTCCTGCAATATTAAAGCTTTTAGATGGGGCATTAAGGGTAATGGTTATCTTTTCTGCCTCTTCTATTGTTCCTATCGGTAGGTGTCTTTTAGAGTAGATTAAATCGGCATGAACTTCATCGGAGACAATCAGTATATTATATTTTTTACAGATGTTTACTATCTTTGTTAACTCCTCTCTGCTCCAAACTCTACCTGTGGGGTTATGAGGGGAGCATAAAAGAAATATCTTTGCCTCTTTTGCTTGTTCTTCAAACTCTTCAAAGTTTATCTTATATGCACCATTTTCTATTAACAACTCATTCTCAAGAACTTTTCGTTTATGGTGTTTAATCATGCTATAAAAAGGGGGATAGATAGGAGGTTGAATAATAACCCCATCGCCTATATTGGAAAATGTCTCAATAGCCATATTCAAACCAGTAAGAATTGAGTTTATTGGGCTTATCCACTTCTGTTCTATCTCCCAATTGTGGGCTTTTTTCATCCATCTTTGAATTGCTAAGTAGTACTCACTGTAGTAGTCGGTATAGCCTAAAATAGGGTGTTTAATCCGTTCTAAAAGGGCTTGTTGAATGGCAGGAGAGATAGCCAAATCCATATCGGCTACCCACATTGGGGTAATATCTTCTCTTCCAAATTTCTCTACTCTTGCATCATATTTCTCTGCGTGGGTATCTTCTCTTAAAATAATATTATCAAAACTAAAATCTGTCATTACTGTTTTTCCCAAATGCTCATTTGGGCAATGGTATATTGATGCTTTCTTGCTGTCTCTGCAATAACAAAAGGGACATCTTTTGTGGTTACAAGTTTAAACTCTTGGTCTAAAATCTTATGTAATCCATCGAGTGTAGAGAAATTCTCTCCATCTCTTCTGTAGCCACCAATCCACTGCTCTTTTGGAGTGTACTCTTCTAGCCATGTGTAAGGAGAGCTTAAAATAAGTAACCCATTTTGATTGAGTCGCTCTGCCATACTCTCTAAAAACTTTTTAGGGTTATAGAGTCTATCAATAAGATTTCCTGCAAAGATTAAATCATACCCTTGGTAGAGACTCTTGAGGTTACAAGCATCTCCTTGCCAAAAGGTTACTTTTGAAGTCTCTTTGGTTAAATTGAGACTCTCTAATGTAACTTGCTTATAGTCAAAAAGCTCCCCCTCGGTAGGTGTGGTAAAGTTTAATGAACCTTGCTCTTTTATTTGGGTGGCTGATTGAATAAAACGTGCTGTGTAGTCAATCCCTGTCACTTCATCAAAAGCTCTAGCCAGTTCAAAAGAGCTTCTTCCTATGGCACATCCCACATCTAAGGCTCTCTTTTTTGCTCTGTCTCCCATTGCTTCAATGGCAATTTTAGCACAGGCTACAGCATAATTTTCTACTCCTAAATGTGTGGATCCCCAACCAAACTCTATATATTGATTTACTAAGTCATCCGACTCATAGCTATTTGTCTTTATCTGCTCTTGGTAGCTACTCTGAACATATCTAAATCCTGCATGTTGAAAAAAGTGCTTTCTAAATGCAAACCGAGCCGAGAGTAGGGCTTCATTTCCTGTTGAAATCCACGAAGCCCCCTTCATAAGATGGTGTTGGTTGTCAAAAGTAGGAACTGTGAAATCATCATAGATAGGATGCACTTTAAATCCATCAAAAGGGTACATCGCCGTTTCTGACCACTGCCACACATTACCCACCACATCATAAAACCCTTTAGATTCAAAACTATCCACAGGCATGGTAGAGGCGTAATATTTTAGATTGATATTAGCATCATAATTCTCTTTTAACCCGACATGCTCTACCAAACAGTACCACTCATCTTCTGTAGGTAGACGTAGCTTTTTTCCCTCTTTTTGTGAAAGCCAGTTACAGTAGGCTTTGGCTTCATGGTAGTTCACTTCAGCAGGGTGGTTTAGTGGTAACTCAATAAGCTCTAGCATCATACGCAGTTGGTAGCTATCCTCTTTTTTATGCCAAAAGGTAGGGTGGTTGGCTTTTGCAAAGTTACGCCACTTTCGCCCCTCTTTTTCCCAAAAAATATCATTTTTATAGCCATTGTCTTGAACAAATACTAAAAACTCCTCATTGGTTACCAAAAACTTTGATGCTTTAAAGGTGGGAATAGTTGCTTGATGAAATCCATACTCATTATCCCATCCATAATAGTTATTAGAAAACTCGGAAACGACGGCTTTAGCCCCGTTATATTCGGGACTAAAGTCGCCGATTCCAATAGATTTTGTAAAATTTTTATTAAGAGTAACGGTTCTACCTTTAACCTCTAATAGCTCATTTTTAGGAGCAGAACCACTATCATAACAGACCTTCCACCTCTCACTTGGTTTCAAATATTTCAAATCAAGCTGTCGAATCAGTACCGATGAGGTCTCGATATGAATCCGTTCATGTTCACACCCCATCAATATTGCCCAAAATGGCGACTCCCAATCTATGGGAAGGGTAAGGGGCAGATTATCTATAAGCTCATTGACTACCACTCTTACTGTATCACGATAGGCTCTAACTTCTGCCACAGATGCCCACTCATAATGTTTCTCATTCAAATCATCCCAACTCATTTCATCTACACCTACAGCAAACATAGACTCTAGCTTTGGGTCAATTCTCTTATTAATAGTTTTACCTATAATCAGTTTATTAATAAAAAATGTAGCCGTATGACCAAAATAGAAGATAATAGGATGACGCAAAGCATTTGCCTCTGCATAAAATGCTTGGTCATCAACTAACGTCTCAAAAAGAGACTCATATACATCATAAGTGTTATTAAAATAGGCTTTTATCTCTTGTCGTTTTGCCTCTACAGTTGTGCCATAAAGTGATATATTTGGGATGATTTTCATTTTTTACCTTTTATCTTTTTTTTGAATTATAGCTTAGATTTTAATGCTTGAATAGAAGAAATATTACATTTTGACATCTCTTCTGTTTGAATAGAAAAAGTTAGATATAATTCAATAAATTTTTTCAAAGGAAAAAGAATTAAAGATTTATATTATATAGACCTCTTTTGTGGTGCAGGTGGTTTCTCTTTAGGGTTTGAGAATAGTGGCTTTAAAAATAGTTTCGCTATTGATATAGAGAAGGATTTTGCTCAAACATATAGAGCTAATTTCCCTTCTCATAATCTTATTATTGATGATATAGCAAAACTATCAAATAGTAAAATTCAAGAGCTTATAGAACCTAATGAGATAGATATTATCATTGGAGGTCCCCCTTGTCAAGGCTTTAGTATAGCAGGAAATATTGGAAGAAAATTTATAGATGACCCAAGAAACAGGCTCTTTAAGGAGTTTGTTCGTGTCGTATCTGTAGTTCAGCCCAAATATTTTGTAATGGAAAATGTGGCTCGGCTTTATACTCATAATAAAACCAAAACACGTCAAGAGATTATAGATGATTTTAATAGATTAGGTTATTATGTAGAGTGTAAGGTTTTAAATTCTGCTAATTATGGCGTGGCACAAGTACGTAATCGGGTTATATTTATTGGTTCAAGAGTAACAAATGAGATAGTGTTTCCCTCTTCTAGTGTTGAAAAGTTTAAGAGTGTTAAAGAGGCTCTTCATGATTTACCTATTTTAGAATCATCAGAGAGTTCAACTGTTCCAAATCATAACGCTATGAATCATACAGAGCAGATGTTAACCAAGATGAGTTTTATTCCTGATGGAGGGGATAGAAATTTTATTCCTGAATCCATACGACCAAAGTCAGGAGATGTGCGAAAATATATTAAATACAGCAGTTCAAAACCCTCTGTAACAGTTACAGGAGATATGAGAAAGATTTTTCACTACGCTCAAAATAGAGCTTTAACGGTTAGAGAATTGGCACGGCTTCAATCATTTCCCGATAGTTTTATTTTTAAAGGAAAAAGTATATCCCAACAACAACAGGTGGGAAATGCTGTACCTCCGTTAATGGCAGAAGAGATAGCAAAAAGTATAAAAGAGATGATAAAGAGAGAGTATGAATTCAAAAATGATAAAAGAGCCTAGTTATCCAAAAGTAAACTATATTGGTAATAAAGAGAAGTTGTCTACTTGGATATGTGACTCTTTTCCAAGTGATACTAACTCTCTTTTTGATGCCTTTAGTGGAGGTTCATCTATTGG
>Ga0256827_10000664_pt1 | contig 21498 bp, 15 predicted proteins | sample CV84metaG_FD_185977 | JGI IMG/M metagenome (GOLD analysis project Ga0256827, IMG submission 185977) | Hydrothermal vent microbial communities from East Pacific Rise, Pacific Ocean - CV84 | ecosystem: Environmental > Aquatic > Marine > Hydrothermal vents | place: Pacific Ocean: East Pacific Rise... | reverse complement strand
TTAATAAGTTTGAATATCTTTTTTGTAGCACTGCTTAGTTTTCTATTAAATTTGAACTTTAACTAAATCAACTGCTATATCAATGTTTCGACTTTTACTTTTATTTATATTCCTTTTGGGCATTACCTCTAATTTATTTCCCCAAACAATTAGTTTTGAGAAATATAGATATAAAAATATTGACACTAATAAAGTAAATAAGTACAAAAGAAATATTACTCCTGACAGTCTCCTTGCCACTAAATATTCTTCTCTTTATGAAAAAAAGGAGAAAATTGAATATCTGTATCTATTAAATAATATTGCACAGAAATACATTGACAGGAATAATCTAAAAAAAGCACAAATTTTACTAACATCAAATATTTCCACCAGCATTAAATCTGATTTCATTTCTTACGAACAAGCCTACTCAAATCTTTTACTCACTACAACCTATAGAAGACTGAGAAACAAAAAACAAATGGTTAGGCATTCCAATAGATTTGTGGAAATACTTGAGCAAATTAATGCAGACTCTACAATTCTAAGTAAAGCTTATAGCGATGCTGCCAAATACAATTTTATGTCAAAAAACCTTAGAGAAGGTTTTGAATATTTTGACAAATCTAATGATATTGCAAAAAAACTAGATTTAACACCTATTCTTCAAGACAACTACTCAAATGCTGGTAATATTCTTAGTTTCTATGAGCCACAGCAGGCTACTAAATTTATGGAATATGCCATTTATTTGAGTAAATCGAATAAATATAGTACACCCAATGATATTGTTTACTTAAACCTAATTACTGGGGCCTCATATATGGCTACAAATATTTTTGACAAAGCCATATACCATTTTGAATACGCTCTAAAAGTGCTGAAAACAAATAACTTAAACAATAAAAGATTTGAAAATGTTCTAAACTATTATATTGCAAATTCATACAAATGGCAAAAAGAATACAATAAAGCCATCAAGCAATTAGATTATTTTAAGGATGAGAATGGTAAATACTCAAAAATGGCCATCAATAGCCTTGGAGAAATATATTTAGCACAAGAAAAATATGATTCTGCATTGGTATATTTAGAACAAATGTATGAAACATACCCAAAACAATCTTCCAAAAACCATGATATTAAGGCTCTTTTTACATTGAGCAATATTGCAAAATGCAATATCGAGTTAAGTAAATATGATATTGCTATGTCACAAATACGTCAGTGCTTATTCTATATGGCAAATGATAGCATTATTACAAGCAATAAACTCTTACCAAACAGCATTCCCAATGACAATTACAGTTTTGACTATTGGCATTCGTTTATGAAATTATATATTCAAATTTTAGAGCATGAATACGAAAATAATAAGGGTAGCTTTAATAGCGTATATTCCTGCTATATTCAAGATATTGATGCCTTAAATAATAAAGTATTTATTAAGAATAATTTGGATGCTAAGTTTGTATTCTCAAAAAAAGCAAAAAATACTTCATTGAGGTTCTTAGAGTTCTTATCAAACAATGATATTTCAGACTCAATAATTACTAAAGCGTGGGAAACGGTAGCCTATTCTAAAAATAATTACTTAAACTCACAGTTTAGCAAGAAGACTACCAAACTAAATCTTAAAACTGACGATCAAGTAAAATATGATTCTCTCCAAAAAGAATTTAAGGTATTGAGCGAAGCTAATAAAGACAATGATGACTATAAAATAAAAGCTGAATTACTAGACTGTTATAAAAAATCGTTTGTACTATCTTACGATAAAAAAGCGGAACTATTATATCCAAGTATTGAACTTAATGTAGACATTAACAGCGCCTTAGCAAATACAGATCCTAAAACTGCAGTTATTGACTTATATACAAACGATAGTTCTTTATTCTATTTCTCTTATGTAAACAATAAGGTATCTTTTCATAAAACAGATAATGCTACAGAAGTATTTCATGCTATGAATAACTTCAAAAGAAATATTAAAACTGGAGAGAAAATATCTATAAAAATATCAGAACCAATTCTCAATGGATTAGGAATTAATAATGCTTTAAGTAAAAACAAAAATTACTCGCTTTATTTTATTCCAGATAACTCTTTGGCTACTTTCCCCATTGAAGTATTATTAGATAATAATAATCAAGCTCTTATTTCTAATCATACTATATCATATTTAAACTCTGTTAGTCAGCTTAACAATATTTATACAGAAAATAAATACATTACTGATATTTCTTGTTTTGCACCAAGTTTCACTCATAATAAAGACAATATTGCAATAAACTCAAGTAATAACAGAACAAGCAATGATACTAAATTATCTCCATTACCGTACTCCATTGATGAATGTAAAGAAATAGATAGTTTATTTAAAACACATAATTACAATTCTACAATTATGTTAAACGAAGAAGCCACTATTACTAATTTTATGAGTGAACTCAACAAATCAAAGATTGTACATATTGCCACACATGGCATTGCTTCAAAAACCTCCTTTGATAAAACAGGAATTTATCTTTATGATAGCTTATCAAATACTTCATTTTTATCCTTTAGCCAAATTCAAAATAATAGTATTAAGTCAGAACTGATTGTCCTTTCAGCGTGTAAAACATCTGAAGGCATTAACATTAAAGGTGAAGGTAAGATGTCGTTGCCCTATGGTTTTATTTTTGGTGGAGCCAAAAGTGTAGTTGCTTCATTATGGAATGTCAGCGATAAGAAAACCCAAGAAATAATGATGGACTTTTACTCTAATATTATCAATAAAAGACAAAGTTATTCAGAAGCATTACGACAAGCAAAACTTGAAAGTATAAAAAATGGGGACTCTCCTTTAGACTGGAGTAGTTTTATTTATATTGGAAAATAAAAACTCCATTTTTTAATCCACAGTTACCATATTTTTGATGAATTATTAAGCAAATATCCCTATCTTTGGCTACCACATTTATGATTAGATTACAATCATTAATTTATTAATTATGACACATTTAACCGAAGGCGATATTGCTCCAATGTTCGAAACTTTTGATGAGCAAGGTAACACAATAAAACTATCTGACTATAAAGGTAAAAAACTCATTCTATTTTCATATCCAAAGGCAATGACTCCTGGCTGTACTGCTGAAGCTTGTAATTTAAGCGATAATTATGAATTACTTAAATCAAAGGGATTTGAAATTATTGGAATAAGTGCTGACGACACAAAAAAGCAAATTAGATTTAAAGAAAAATATAATTTCCCCTATCCATTAATTCCAGATACAGAAAAAGAAATTCTCAAACTTTATGGTATTTGGGGACCTAAGAAACTCTATGGTAGAGAGTATGACGGTATTCATCGTACCACTTTCATTATTGATGAAGAAGGTAAAATTGAGAAAATATTCAAGAAAGTAAAAACAAAAGAGCATACTGCTCAGATATTGGCGGAATACTGAGAAAGGAGAAGGATAGAGGAGAAGGATAGAGGAGAAGGAATTGATTGAAGATTAACGATTTAAAAATTAGGATTAACTAAATAGAATAATTTACAACATCAGAGTGATTTTTTGAAATAAAATAGTATCGAAGGTTGACACAAACAAATAATCAAATAAACGAATCAACAAATAACCAAATAATACGATGGCAAAAGATGCAAAAACAGAAAAGTTGAAAGCTTTACAGCTTACACTTGATAAAATAGAGAAAAACTACGGCAAAGGAAGTATAATGCGCCTTGGCGATAATGCTATAGAAGAAATAGAGGTAATTCCAACAGGTAGTCTAGGATTAGATTTGGCACTTGGAATAGGTGGTTTCCCAAGAGGAAGAGTTATTGAAATATATGGCCCTGAATCATCAGGAAAAACAACTTTAGCAATCCATGCGATAGCTGAAGCACAGAAGCTTGGTGGTGTTGCTGCTTTTATTGATGCAGAGCATGCATTTGATCGATTCTATGCGGCTAACCTTGGTGTTGATGTTGAAAACTTACTAGTATCTCAACCTGACTATGGTGAGCAAGCTCTGGAGATTACTGATAGTCTTATTCGCTCTGGAGCAATTGATATTATTGTAATTGACTCAGTAGCAGCACTTACTCCTAAAAGTGAAATTGAAGGCGAAATGGGTGATTCTAAAATGGGTTTACATGCTCGACTTATGTCGCAGGCACTTCGTAAACTTACTGGAACTATTAGTAAAACAGGCACAACTTGTATTTTCATTAATCAATTGAGAGAGAAAATTGGTGTTATGTTTGGCAACCCAGAGACTACTACTGGTGGTAATGCATTAAAGTTTTACGCTTCTGTAAGAATTGATATTCGTCGTTCATCACAAATAAAAACTGTTGACAAAGTTATTGGAAATCACGTAAAAATTAAAGTTGTTAAAAACAAAGTAGCACCACCATTTCAAGTTGCTGAACTTGACATAGTATATGGAGAAGGTTTCTCTAAATCCGGCGAATTAGTTGACCTAGGTGTAGAATATAATATTGTTAAGAAAAGCGGTTCTTGGTTCTCTTATGGTGAAACAAAACTTGGTCAAGGGCGTGAAGCTGTTAAACAATTATTAAAAGACAACCCAGAGCTTGCTGACGAAATTGAAGCAAAAATTAAAGAAGCTGTAGCTAAATCATAAAAGATTATTAAAAAGGGGGATTGAGTTGGTTTTAGATAATCCAAACTTAATCACCCTCTTTTTTGTTTAATTTATTCTTTAATAAATATGAATTCAAAAATCATTAAACCATTATTTTTTGCTGTTTTTTTTGCTGTATTATTATCATCTTGTAATAATAATGATAGCAAAGCAGATAAAATAACGACTATCTCTGATCTAAATACAGCAATTGAGAACAATCCAAACGATTTATACTTACTTGAAAAAAGAACTGAGTTCTATATACAGAAATCAAACCTCAATAATGCTATAACCGATTTGCATAAGTCCATAGAGTTAGCTCCTGATTCCATAAAGTACTATATGCAACTTGCTGATATTTTCATGCAGCTGGGTCAGGCTCAGAAATCAATAAGTGTTCTTACTAAGGTTACCAAAATGGATAATACTTATGAAGATGCATGGATAAAACTTGGTGAAATTCATCTAATGTATAGAAAATATCAAGATGTATTTAATTTTGCAAATAAAGCTTTAGATGCAAACCCATATAGTGATATTGCATATTTTTTAAAAGCATACACTTATAAAGAGATGAAAGACACAAATATGGCAATACAAAGCTTCCAACAGTGCATAAAAAACAACCCACAAAACTATAATGCAAACATTGAACTTGGAATACTTTTTATGTCGCTTAAGAATCCATTAGCTATTACTTACTTTAAGAATGCAATAACAATAGATTCAAGCAAAGTTGATGCATATTATGATTTAGGACTATACTACCAGAATAATGATTATTTAAACGAAGCTATAGACACATATAAAAAGATTATTAAAATAAATCCTAAATTCCCAAGTAGCTATTATAATATTGGATATATTTATCTTGAATTATTAAATATCTCTGATCAAGCAATACCTTATTTTACTAAATCAATATTAGCAAAACCTGATTATTATGAAGCATATTATAATCGTGCTTTAGCATTTGAGAAACTTGGCGATGTATTTAATGCTAAAAAAGATTACCAAGAAGCCCTTCGAATAAAACCAAATTATGACAAAGCCATAGAAGGATTAAATAGAATAGAGAAATAATTATTCAAATAACCCATAAATAACAAAACAATATGAAGAACATTAGATTACTTTTTGCAAGCATAATACTTTTTATGTTTTCTTGTAATACAACTCCCGTTAAATATTCTGAAAAGAATACTAACAAGACTAATCAAAAAATTAGTCAAGAAAAAGAATTTGTAAATCCTGGAATTATGACCCCTGAAGTTCTATGGAAACTTGGTAGACTATCAGATGTTCAAGTTTCTCCTGATGGAAATAGTATGGTCTTTGGAATTACTTATTATAGTGTAAAAGAGAATAAAGGAAATCGTGATTTATACATTATGTCAACCAATGGTGGAGAACCTACTCAACTAACTAAAAGTTGTGGTGGAGAGTATAATGCTGTATGGAAACCTGATGGTGAAAAAATTGCATATTTAGCATCTAGTGATGATGGCATGCAAATATGGGAAATGAATACTGATGGCAGTTCTAAAACCCAAATTTCTAAAATAGAAGGTGGAATTAATAGCTTTAATTACAGTCCTAATGGCAATAAAATTGTTTTCACAAAAGACGTAAAAGTTGACAATACTATTCATGATATATACCCTGACTTACCAAAAGCAAATGCAAAAATTTATGATGAATTAATGTATCGTCATTGGGATCATTGGGCTGACGAAAACTACAGCCATGTTTTTGTTGCTGATTATAATAATGGAAGTGTTAGTAATGAAACAGACCTAATGGAAGGCGAGAGATTTAATGCTCCACGCGAACCTTTTAATGGTAGTGAAGATATTAGCTGGAGTCCTGATGGTAATAAACTAATAATTTCTTATAAAAGACTTACAGGTAAAGAATATGCTATTAGTACTAATTCTGAATTATATGTTTATGATTTAGAAGCAAAAACAAATATTAACTTAACAGCTGAAGGCTTTGATGGCTATGATGATGGAGCCGTTTGGTCTCCTGATGGAAAAACCATTGTATGGCATAGTATGGCTACACCAGGTTTTGAAGCTGACAAAAACAGAATAATGGTCTACAATTGGGAAACTAATAGCATTACAGATTATAGCGAGGGCTTTGATCAAAGCTCAAGTAGTTTTGTTTATAGTGCCGATTCTAAAACTATTTACTTCTTATCTGGAATTGAAGCTACTTACCAAATATTTTCATTAAATCTTGAAACAAAAGAAATTACACAAATAACTCATGGTGACCATAATTACCAATCTGTAGCATTAGCTGGAGACAAGCTAATTGGCACAAAAATGAGCATGATTTATCCTACAGAAGCTTATTCAATTGATATGAGTGGTACAGAAACTCAACTTACTTTTACAAATAAAGAAATTCTTGACAAAGTTACACCTGCAAATTTTGAGAAGCGTTGGGTAGAAACTACTGATGGTAAAAAAGAATTAGTTTGGGTTATTTTTCCTCCAAACTTTGATAAAACCAAAAAATATCCAACTTTACTTTATTGTCAGGGAGGACCTCAATCTGCTGTTAGTCAGTTTTTCAGTTATAGATGGAATTTCCAAATAATGGCCTCTAATGGTTATATTGTTGTTGCACCAAACAGAAGAGGATTACCTACTTTTGGTCAAGAGTGGAACGACCAAATTAGCGGTGATTATGGGGGTCAGAATATGGATGATTATTTATCAGCAATTGATGAAGTAGCAAAAGAAGACTATGTTGACAATGATAAACTTGGTGCAATTGGTGCTAGCTACGGTGGTTATAGTATCTATTGGCTTGCAGGCCATCACGAAGGAAGATTTAAAGCTTTAATTTCTCATTGTGGTATTTATGATTTACCTGCAATGTATAGCGCTACTGAAGAAACTTTCTTTGTACATCATGATTTAGGTGGTGCTCCTTGGGAAAAACCTCAACCTAAGAGTTATAAAGATTTCAATCCTGCCAATTTTGTTGGAAATTGGGATGCTCCTATTCTTGTTATTACTGGAGGTAATGACTTTAGAATTCCTTATACTCAATCAATGCAGGCTTTTAATTCTGCTCAATTGAATGATGTGCCAAGTAGATTCTTATTCTTCCCAAATGAGTCACATTTTGTAGTTCAACCACAAAATTCAATTCTTTGGCAAAGAGAATTTAAAGGATTTCTTGACAAATACTTAAAATAATTTATTTATAGAAGTGGTTCATATTAATGAACCACTTCTTTTTTTTAATAATCTCTTATGAATATTATTCTGGGAACTTTCTTTGCATTTTTAGCTTTCTTTACTATTTATAAAGTTAAAATGTATAATACAAAAGGTATCAATAAAAATTGGTTTGCTGCTGCATTTGCAATAAAACTTATACTCGCTATTGGGCTTTTTCTTATGTATTCTAAAACTCCAGAAATAAAAAAGAATGCAGATATTTTTAGATTTTATAATGATGCTAAGGTTGTCTATAAAAGCATTAAAACTCAACCTACTGTATTTCTAAGAATTATTACAGGAATAAATTCTGATTCAGAAGACCTGCTTCCATATTACAAAAAAATGAATAATTGGGACTACAGTTTTGGCTCAAAACTATATACCAACAACAAACTCTTTATTCGATATCTAGCATTAATAAGCATATTAACCTTTGGCTCATACTATGCAGCTGTTGTTATTACAATATTTCTTTCATTCACTGGTTTATTTTGGATTTTTAGATTCTTTAATTCTATGATTAAAGATAATAAATGGCTGATATTATTTCTAATATTCTTAACCCCTTCAATAGCTTTTTGGTCATCTGGTATACTCAAAGAAAGTTTACTTATCTTTCTTATTGGACTCCTTATTAATTGTGGAAGTCTAGCTCTAAAAGGCAGAAAACCACTGATAAGAATTCTTATTGTTGTGATGTCTTTATTGTTAATCTTTGAATTAAAAGCTATTTTAGCAATAATTCTTATTCCAGCAATATTAGCTTACTTATGGAATTACTATTTCCCAAAACAACGAGCATTTATCCCTTATTTTATTATCTTTTTCGTTGGATTTAGCTTTGCATCAGAGTCTAGTAAATATATGAGCAAAGGTTTTTTCGAATTATTACAAGACAAACAGTCTGGATTTATATCCGTGGCACAAAGAGACAATTCTCAGAGTATAATATCACCTATCGACTTTCAGCCTAACTCCGTATCAATTGCTAGCAATGCTCCTATTGCCATCGTTAATGTTCTTTTTAGACCAGTATTTTGGGAAGCAAATAACATCCAATCTTATTTTGCAGCATTTGAAAATACAGCAATTTTTCTTTCTATAGTATTAATCATAATTTTCCCAATGAAAGAAATAAAAAATAAAAATCTACTGCTATTTACATTATCAATCTCTCTCTCATACATTATCATCATTGGATTAAGTGTACCTATATTAGGTGCTATTTCACGTTATAGAATTATTGCCCTTATCTTTCTTGAAATGAGCATAATTCAGATTATAGATATTAATAGAATTAAAGAACTAATTCTAAATAAACAAACTAAGACTCACCCTAATAAATAAGAAAAAGTGTATTTTTTACATTCTATTTTTCAAAAACAGACACATTAAGCAACTAATAAGTATTAAAGCAATCTAATTGCTATACATATATTAATGTTCTTTGAAATTAACAGTATTGTAAAATAACTAATTGGATTTATACTAACAATTCACACTTGTTTTCGTTAATAAGTTTCCTCTTCATAATAATATACTCTAAGTATATATTAGTTTATTTTTCTAAATTTGCTCTTTATATATAGCAATTTAAAAATGCAAGTAACCGAGGAGCTTACTATTAAGGATACATTGATAACTGACTATGAGCTATTGGATTTAGCAAATAGAATAGTGAGTCGTTTTATTGCAAACAGGTATATTCCCAAAAGAGAAAGAGAAGATGTTCAAATGGCTATTATTGAGAAATTCTTAATAAACAAAAGCCGAATAATTAATCGTTTTCAGGGTAAATCAAAAGCAAGTACTTATTGCATTGCTGTATTAAACAGAATGTGCTTGGAAATAATTAGAAAAGAGATAAAACATTGGAATCTTTCAGAGGGAAAACATAAAGAAATAAGAGAAGATTGCGTTCTAAATTCAGAAGAAAATCTGATTATTAAAGATGAAATAAGGTTACTTAAAGATATTATTGCTTTATTCTATGATGAAAAAGAAAAAATAGTATTATTTTTGGCTTATTATTATCAACTTAATGTTAATAATGATGATATAAATAATTATTGTTTAGGTGAATGTGACAATAATTTTTATGAACTTTTTACAATTAATGACAAAGAGAGTAAAGCTACAATATTTGCAAATTTAACAATCGCTGTTAACAAAATAGAAAATAAGAATCTTAAGAATGATGCAACCAGAATTTGGTTAAATAAGATTATTAATACTATTATTTCAAAGTTAAACTATCCTTTAAATAGAGCAAATTATACAAAGGAAAGTTTACAAATACTATTTGAATATTACTATAATGAGAAAGAACATTAATTAATTCATTCTACTTTTTTATTAATGAATTTATTCTATCATGGATAACGAAAACAAGAAAGTTCAACATCTAACCGAAGAACAAATAGCTGTATATGCAGAGGCCTTAGCTACTGATAATTCTGCCAACTTGCCTGATGACGTTAAAAGACATGTAAAAGAATGCCTTGAGTGTTCAAATGAAATACAAAGTGTTTCTGAAATATTGCGCGAAAAATACAAGAATAGTATTGCTGAAGGATTGAATAGCATTAACAAAAGAAACAAAATAAACTTAACACTATGGTTAGGAGTAGCAGCTTCTATTGCTTTTATTGCCGCCTTAGGTTATTTCTTTACTAAAAGCAATGGAGTTCCTGAAAACAATTTAATGGCTGTAGATTCAACAATCTTCAACTCTAAAACAATTGTCTCTAATAAAATAATTAATCAAGATACGATAAATAATGAAATTATTATTGATTCTGAAATCAAAAAAGAATCAATAGTTAATTCTACCAAAAAGAACGAAATTCTTATTGCATTTGTTCCAAATAAGGAGCTTGAAAAACTTTCAGAAAGATATAAAGATAATGCAATGAGAGGTGAAGAAAAAATAATAACAACATCAGAAGTTAAAAGTTACAACACAAGTGATAGTATCAACATCTCTTTAAACAAGAGTGATAATCAATACCTTACAGTAGAAGTATTTGATAATAAAGGAACTAAAATTACTCAACTTACAACAAAAGAGAACTCAGTAGAGCTAAATGACATTAATGAAGAAGGTCTTTATTATTGGAAACTAATTAATGAGGATTACGATTTACTATATTGTGGTAAGATTATCATTAAAGATTAACTACTAAAACGCCCTTCAATATCTATAATAAAGCATTTATTGATTATTGAACTTCCCAATATATTATATTACCTTTGTTTACTAAATTAATTTAATATTAATAATATGAAACGAAGAGAAGCATTCAAGAAAATAGGATTAATGGCTTTAGTTAGTGGTGGTGGATTATCAATACTTGCATCATGCACACAAAATAAGAAAGAAGTTGTTGCTACTGCCGCATCTTCTACTGTGGAAGCAGAAGTTATTCCAAAAGTAAAAAGTGAAAGAGAAAAACTTATTGTAAATAGAAAATATAATAAATTCAAGGATCCAGAAAATCCAACAAAAGGAGAATTAAAACACACACCTGATATAATAATAGGCAAAGAAGATGAAAATGGTTTTTCTCTTATTACAATTACAGTAGGCATGAAAAATATTATACACCCTTCAACTAAGAAACATTGGATAGACTATATTGCTATATATCTAAACAATAATCAAGTTGCACATACCGAATTTATTAACGGAGGAATTAGAGGCTTTTCTGAGCATTACCTTAAGCTTAATAAAGGTGATAAATTAAGAGCTGAAGCTGGTTGCAATTTGCATGGAATATATGACAACACAATAACTATATAACAAAAAAGAGGATATTTCAATATTGAAATATCCTCTTTTTCTTTTCAAAATCCTTAATTAGAACTTTAACTTTGTACGCATAGACTCAGCACGCTCACGGTATCTATTCAATTGATCCTTCTCTGGGTCAATACCTTTTGGACGGCTCTTTGAACTTTTATTATACTCATCATTTCTGAATAAAATAAATTGACAGATACGTTTGTATGCTTCTCTTTGATCAAAAGCAGGGAATTGAGATAATTCAGATGTTACTTTATCCGTAAAATCATCCTTACTATCTTCCCAAATTTTTAATACTTCTTTTCTTTCTTTTCTTGACATATTAAAGTCATGATCAAATACTTTATCAACATACTTTCTTTCTGCCTTATCAACTTCCCCATCTACACCCGCTATAGCTATCATACCTGCGTAAATAATTTGCTTAAAATTAAAATCTGCCATTTTGTATAGTTTTAGTTACTTTTTGTTTTTAACAAAGGCTAAATTAGATATTTTTTTCGTTCTAAAAAATTATTTTTTAAATAATTATATAGATAGTTGTATTAATTTCGAGATTATTTCACAATTACTCAAGTTTTATTTCCCAAACAACCGCTCTTAAACCAAGAAACAATTAATATTATCCATAAAACTATATCTTTATGTTATACATATCAAAGTATAACTAATTAACAACTAATCAATTAATCCAAACAGATATTAATTATTACATTTTTTTAACATAAATAGATGAAATTATTAATTAATTTTGTCGTTCTGCATTACAATAAGAGATAAATCAAAATTAATAAAATTATGCATATGAAAGAGTATATAAAAATCATATCTATAGGGATAATTAGTGGCATTATAGTTCTAGGTGGACAGCAACTTATTAGTAATAAGGATAACAATCATAGCATAAATGATACTCAAATTCAATATTTACAGCCTAATGTACATAAAATATCTCATAAGACTGTAAATTCAGACGAGGCAGAAGCTAAACTTCCAAATTTCAGGACTGCCGCTGATAAAACATTGCATTCTGTAGTATATATCCTCACAGAATTCTCAAGAAAAAGTAGCGTTTATGATGATTACTTTAGTATTAATGATTTTTTTGGAAGAAAGAATCAATCTGTTCTCAAGGCCTCAGGTTCTGGCGTAATAATTTCTTCAGATGGGTATATTGTAACCAATAACCACGTTGTACAAGAAGCTGATAAAATAACAATCACTTTAAACGATAAAAGGTCTTATAATGCAAAGGTAATAGGAACAGATCCAACTACCGATTTGGCATTACTAAAAATAGAAGAAAAAGGATTAGATTATGTTAAAATGGGAAATTCTGACAATGTTGAAGTTGGAGAATGGGTATTGGCTGTTGGTAATCCATTTAACCTTACATCTACTGTTACTGCGGGAATTATAAGTGCAAAGGCTAGAAATATTAATATTCTAGGTGCAAATACAGCTATCGAATCATTTCTACAAACTGATGCCGTAGTTAATCCTGGCAATTCAGGAGGAGCACTTGTAAATACAGAGGGAATATTAGTAGGAATTAACGCAGCCATAGCTTCACGTACTGGCAGTTACATTGGTTATTCATTTGCAATACCAGTAAATATTGTAAAAAAAGTTGTTAAAGACCTTAAAGAATATGGAACAATACAAAGAGCATATCTTGGAATTACAATTCAAGAAATAAACTCTAAGAATGCCAAAGAACTAGGCTTAGATAGTATAAGAGGCGTACTTGCAGAAACGGTATTAGATAAAGGAGCTGCAAAAAAAGCTGGCATACAAGATGGTGCAGTAATTTTAAGTGTAGATGGAATAGCGGTTAACAGTCCATCAGAACTATTAGAGAAAATTGGAATGCACAGACCTGGGTATAAAACAGAATTGGAAGTAATTCAAAATCATAAAATTAAAACTCACAGTGTTATTCTTACCAATGAATATGGCAATACAGAATTAACAAGACCTTCTGACAAAAATGCTGTTATTAAATTAGGAGCTAAATTTGAAGATGTACCAAATACTCTTAAAAAGAACCTTGGAATAAATCATGGTCAAATGGTTAAAGAATTAAGCAATGGTGTATTAAAATCTGCTGGGATTAGAAACGACTTTATTATTCTAAAAATAGGTTCTACTATCATTAAAAATGAAAATGATATTATAAAAGCAGTTAAAACTGTTAATGGTGGAGTTCTAATTGAAGGAGTTTATCCTAATGGAATAAGAGCTTATTATGGAATAGGATTATAAAATAATATTAGCCTTATTCTAAGTAATTTACAACATTATATCACTAAATACAGATTATTGATTTGGATTTTTTAATAAAATTCCATATCTTTGTAGCTTGTGTAGTGGCAAATAAAGGAAAAACTCAATACTTTTATGAGACAATTAAAGATAACAAAGTCTATTACTAACCGACAGACCGCGTCATTAGATAAGTATCTTCAAGATATAGGAAGAGAAGATTTGATAACAGCAGACGAAGAAGTTAGATTAGCACAACTGATAAGAAATGGTGACCAGAGAGCATTAGATAAACTTACTAAAGCTAATCTAAGGTTTGTAGTTTCCGTTTCAAAACAATACCAAAATCAAGGGTTAAGTCTACCTGATTTGATAAACGAAGGTAATCTTGGTTTAATTAAAGCAGCTAAAAGATTTGATGAAACTCGTGGTTTTAAATTTATTTCTTATGCTGTTTGGTGGATTCGCCAATCAATATTACAGGCCCTTGCTGAGCAATCAAGAATTGTTCGTCTTCCTCTTAATCAAGTTGGATCTCTTAACAGAATAAATAAAGCTTCAGCAGTAATGGAGCAAGAACTTGGCAGAGTTCCCACCGCTACTGAATTAGCCGAATATCTTGAATTACCGCTATATAAAGTTAAAGCCTCCATGAAAATGCATTCAAGACATGTATCTGTTGATGCACCATTAATTGAAGGTGAAAATTCAAGTATGCTTGATGTAATAAGTGGTAACGAGCCTGATACAGACGATACTCTTATGCATGAATCTTTAGGTCAAGAAATTGCACGATCTTTAAGCACTTTAAGTGAGAAAGAACGAGATGTAATTAACTTATACTATGGTATTGGACAAGGTCATAGCTGGACTCTTGATGAAATTGGAATTAAGTTTGGCTTAACAAGAGAAAGAGTAAGACAAATAAAGGAAAAAGCTATTCGAAGATTAAAGCATAACTCAAGAAGTAAACTTCTTAAAACTTATTTAGGAAAATAAAAATTTCAAGTTTTTATAGAAAAATTTAAAAGAGAGTGCATATTTGTACTCTCTTTCTTGTTTTTTATTATCAAAGTTTCAAAAAATAGTAGTAATTTGCACAACCTAATACGATATACCAACATTCTGATTATCAATACTTATGAATAATACTAAATACATATTTGTATCTGGAGGAGTTGCTTCTTCACTAGGAAAAGGAATTATTTCTGCTTCATTAGCAAAATTATTACAAGCAAGAGGATATAATGTAAGTATTCAAAAATTGGATCCTTACATTAATGTTGATCCAGGAACTTTAAATCCTTACGAACATGGCGAATGCTATGTTACTGTTGATGGTGCCGAAACAGACCTAGACTTAGGTCACTACGAACGTTTCACAAATCAACCAACAACACAAGCTAATAACGTAACTACAGGAAGAATCTATTCTGAAGTGATTGAAAAAGAGCGCAGAGGCGATTATTTAGGAGAAACTGTTCAGATTATTCCTCATATTACTGATGAAATCAAAAACAGAATAAAACTTCTTGGTGAAAATGGAGACCTTGATTTTGTGATTACAGAAATTGGAGGTACTGTTGGTGATATTGAATCATTACCTTATATTGAAGCTGTTCGTCAGTTGAAATGGGAAATGGGACATAGTGCTTTGGTAATTCATCTAACACTAGTACCATACCTTGCTGCCGCTGGTGAACTAAAAACTAAACCAACTCAACATAGTGTTAAGCAACTATTACAATTGGGAGTTCAGCCTGATATTCTTGTTTGTAGAACAGAACATCACCTTAACCTTAATTTAAGACATAAAATTGCTCAATTCTGCAATGTTGAAACAACTTCCGTAATAGAAAGTATTGATACTGACACTATTTACAAAGTACCTTTCTTGATGAAAGAAGAAGGTTTAGACTCTGAGGTACTTCGTAAATTAGGAGTTCAAGACAACAGAAAAACAGTACTTACTGATTGGGCTAAATTCTTAAACAGACTCAAAAATCCAACACATGAGGTTACTATAGGCTTAGTTGGAAAATATGTAGAGTTAAAAGACTCATATAAATCTATTCTTGAATCATTCATTCATGCAGGTGCTGAAAACCTTTGTAAAGTAAATATTAAAATGATTGCTGCTGAAGAAATTAATGATGAGAATTCCGAGTTCTTACTTAAGAATATTGACGGAATACTTGTAGCACCAGGATTTGGGAATAGAGGTATTGAAGGAAAAATTGCTGCAATTAAATATTCTAGAGAAAATAAAGTACCATTCTTAGGCATTTGCCTTGGAATGCAATGTGCTGTAATTGAATTTGGCAGAAATGTATTGAATCTTGAAGATGCAAACTCTTCAGAAATGCACCACCGAACTCCATTTCCTGTAATAGACCTAATGGAAGAACAAAAAAATGTACATAATATGGGTGGAACAATGAGACTCGGAGCTTACGATTGCCATATTGATAAGAATAGCTTTGCATATAATGCATATAAGAAAACTGATATTAAAGAGCGTCACAGACATAGATATGAATTTAATGACAAATTCAGAGATGATTATATTAAAGCAGGAATGTCGGTTACTGGTGTAAATCCAAAAACAAACCTAGTAGAAATAGTTGAAATTAAAGACCATCCTTGGTTTGTTGGAGTTCAGTTTCACCCAGAATATAGTAGTACAGTAGCCAATCCGCATCCACTTTTTGTCGGATTTATTAAAGCTGCAAAAGAAACCAAGTAGTAGCAAAAAGTAGTGTATTTTATTAAAAACACTAAGTATTATTTTACTTAATAAATAATTTAGAAATCATGTCGTCAGAACAAAAGAAATACAAACTTCAATCTATTGCTACTGGAAATATTTTTGAAGATAAGGGTTGGACTTTAGATCCAATAAATGAGGATAAAGCAAGTCTAATACGAGCTATTTACAATAAGAAGCAGATAGAATTTGGAGATTTATCAGAAGGACTCTATCGTTTTATAGATTGGTTACCTATTGACCGAAAACTCAAAGGTTCTTATGCTCCCATTACATATAAAAGTGAAGGGCTAGCAAAAGAGTTGGGGCTTGAAAATCTATATATTACCTTTAGTGGTTATTGGCCAGAAAAAGGAATAAAAATGGATACTTGTTCGTTTAAAGAAACAGAGTCTTACTCTGTAGGAGCAAGACTTGCAACAGATGAGAAGAGAATTTTAGCAGTAGCTTCTGCTGGTAATACTGCTAGAGCATTTGCAAAAGTATGCTCAGACAATAACATTCCATTATTACTCTGTGTACCTGAAGATAATCTTGATGCTCTTTGGTTTGGAGAACAAATAAAAGACAATGTTAAACTTGTTGCATCTGAATCAGGTGGAGATTATTTCGATGCTATTAACTTAAGCAATATTGCTTGCGAGCTTAATGAATTCTTAGCAGAAGGAGGTGCAAAAAATGTTGCAAGAAGAGATGGCATGGGAACAACTATTCTCTCTGCCGTTGATTTTATTGGCAATATTCCAGATTACTACTTTCAAGCAGTAGGAAGTGGTACAGGTGCGATTGCAGCTTGGGAAGCAAATCTTAGATTATTAGAAGATGGTAGATTTGGAAATAATAAGATGAAACTAATGGTTTCACAAAATATTCCATTCCACCCAATACACGATGCTTGGAAAGCAGATTCACGTAACATTCTTGAAATGGACGATGCTAATGCAAGAAAACAAGTTGAAGAAATTATTGCAAAAGTATTATCTAACAGAAAGCCACCCTACCCTATTATTGGTGGACTATATGATGCTATGAAAGACAATGGTGGAGATGTACTGCTTGTTAATAATGATGATTTGATAAAAGCAAAAAATTTATTCAAAGAAACTGAAGGAAATGATATTCATCCTGCTTCTGCCGTTGCCGTTGCTAGTCTTATTGAATCTGTAAAAAACAATACTGTAGAAAAAGATTCTACAATAATGCTTAACATAACTGGTGGTGGTGAAGAAAGATTTAAAAGTGAAAATGAATTGTTCTATTTAAAACCTTTAAAAGTATTTCCAATCAACCCTGATAAAGAAATGGTTTTCAAAGAACTGCGAGAATTATTCAAAATAAAATAATTAGAAATGGGGCTTAAGCCCCATTTCTAATTATATATAGTAACAATTACTTAACATTATAGTAACATTGAAATTTAGTATCAAATATACTTTTGCATAAGATATATTTATAAAACTAAATTTTACAAAATGGATATATATTTAATAATGGTAATTGTGCTTTTTGCACTAGCAACATTAGACTTAGTCGTTGGAGTAAGCAATGATGCTGTAAACTTTTTAAATTCTGCAATTGGTTCTAAAGTAGCACCTTTTAAAATAATAATGGTGATTGCCGCTTTAGGAATCATCATAGGAGCAACATTCTCAAGCGGAATGATGGAAGTAGCAAGAAAAGGGATTATGAATCCTCAATATTTCTACTTCTCCGAAATAATGCTAATATTTATGGCGGTAATGCTTACCGACATAATACTTTTAGATGTATTCAACACTTTTGGAATGCCAACTTCAACAACAGTATCAATTGTTTTTGAACTATTAGGCGCATCTGTTGCAATAGCAATGTTCAAACTTATTGCAGGTCCAGAATCAGACAGTATGGCTACCTATATTAATTCCAGTACAGCACTAAAAATCATTAGTGGTATACTGCTGTCAGTTGTCGTCGCATTTGCAACAGGAGCAGTGGTACAATATCTTTCTCGCTTAGTATTTAGTTTTAATTTTGAGAAAAGAATTAAATATCTTGGTGCTATTTGGGGTGGTATAGCGATTACTTCCATTACATATTTCATATTAATAAAAGGTCTTAAAGGTTCAACATATGCTCACCATATAATGGCTAATGTTGGAGATTTATATAGAGGAGAAATTCTTACCGAACCAGTAATAATGAAACAATGGATTAAAGATTTTGCTTTACCAATTGTAATAGGTAGCTTCTTCGGATGGGCAGTTATTCTTCAGCTTTTATATCTGATTTTCAAAGTAGATATTCTTAAAATAACAGTATTAGTAGGTACATTTGCATTAGCAATGGCCTTTGCAGGTAACGACTTAGTAAACTTTATTGGAGTTCCTCTTGCAGGAATTGAATCATACAAAGAATTTGTTGCCAATCCTGGTGCCGATCCAGATGGCTTTTTGATGGGGTCTCTAACAGGAAAAGTACAAACTCCTGCAGTATTTCTAGTAATAGCAAGTTTGATAATGGTAGTTACTTTATGGACATCTAAGAAAGCTAAAAGAGTTGTTAAAACATCTTTAGACCTTTCGCGTCAAGATGAAGGAGACGAAAGATTTGGAGCATCACCAGTTGCTCGTTCATTAGTTAGAATGTCTATATCTGCTTCTGATTCATTCTCAAAAATGGTTCCTACTAAAATTAGCAATTGGTCTGCACGTCAGTTTGATCAATCAGATTACAACAAAAAAGTAGCAGCCCTTGGCAAAGAAGCTCCTGCTTTCGATATGCTTAGAGCCTCTGTTAATTTAGTTATTGCAAGTATCTTAATCTCATTGGCAACATCTATGAAATTACCTTTATCAACTACATACGTTACCTTTATGGTTGCTATGGGTACTTCTCTTGCTGATAAAGCTTGGGGTAGAGAGTCAGCAGTATTTAGAATTACTGGTGTATTATCTGTTATTCTTGGATGGTTCTTTACAGCTTTTATAGCATTTTCATTATCATTTGTTGTAGCTAGTTTCCTACATTATACAGAGATATATGGAATTGGGGCTATGGTTCTACTTGCTGCTTATGTACTTTATAAAACACAATTACATAGTAAAAAAGGAAATGAAGCTGAAGAAAATTTCAAATCACAGACTGAAGATATTAATGAAGTTGGTGTTGTGAAAAGCTGTAACACTTCTATAATTACAAGTCTTACTAATATTAAGAATGAGAGTACAAATGTAACTTTAGCTCTTAATAAAGAAGATAGAAAGAAGCTAAAAATTGCAAGATCAAATATTAAAGCTATTAATAATGAAGCAAAAGAGCTTAAGAAAAGCATGCATCATACCATTAGTAAACTTAATATTGAGAATGAAGATTCTGGTTTATACTATGTTCAGGTGCTTGATTACTTAAGAGAAATGGCTCACTCACTTTCTTATATTGTACAGCCAGCTTACGATCATATAGAGAATAACCATAAACCTCTTTCAAAAGCACAAAGAGAAGACCTACTTAACCTTAATAACAAATTATGTCATCTAATTGACGAAGTTATTAATGAAATCAAGAAAGGAAATTATCTAGGTGTAGATGCTATTCTTGAAGAACAAGCTGCAATAATGCAATATATTACTAAGATTAGAAAGAAGCATGTGAAACGTATTAAAGAAGGAAAGGCTAGCACTAAAGCTTCAATGTTGTTCTTTAGTATTGCTCACGAGAATAATAATATTGTTCTTCATATGATTAATCTTCTTAAGTCACAACGTGACTTTATGACAAAATAGTAGCTATAAAGAACGTCAATCTTTTCGTTGGACTCGTATTAATCTTAACGTTCTTTATCATCTACTTTCAGTAATAATAGTTTTCGCAAAAATCTAAAAAAGATAAAGTATAATTATTATAATATTAAGAGCGAATTGACTTGCAATTCGCTCTTTTTTATTGCAATAGATTTTCAATATTACGGCTAATATGTTCGTATTAAAATTCAAAATTATTAGTAAATCTTTATTACATTTGTCCCTTAAATATCACAACTAAATCTATTCAAAATGCAAAAAACACTCTTATTATTGACCATTACAGCATGGCTGTTTACATCATGTAATACTATGATTGAAGAAAAACCAAATAAAAGCAAATTAAAATATCCTGAAGCTAAAAAAGTTGATGTAGTTGACAACTATTTTGGAACTGAAGTAGCCGATCCATACCGCTGGCTCGAAGATGATAACTCCGTAGAAACCAAAGCTTGGGTTGATGCTGAAAACATTGTTACAGCAAATTATTTGGATAAAATCCCTTTCAGAAATGCAATGAAAGAACGTTTGGAGAAACTTTGGAACTATCCTAAAACCGGTACTCCATTCAAAAAAGGTGATAACTGGTATTTCTATAAAAATGATGGATTGCAAGCTCAATCGGTTCTTTATACCATGAATAATTTAGACGCTGACCCAAGTGTATTTATCGATCCAAATAAATTTTCAAAAGATGGAACAATTGCTCTTGCAGGGCTTTCTTTCTCAAAAGATGGTAAATATTGTGCCTATTCTATCTCAAAAGGAGGTAGCGACTGGAATGAAATATTTGTAATGGATGTGGAAAGCAAAACATTACTTGAAGACCATATTCAATGGGTGAAATTCAGTGGTATAAACTGGTTTAAAGATGGATTCTTCTATGGTCGTTTTCCTGCTCCTAAAGATGGTAATGCTCTTAAAGGCAAAAACTTAAATCAAATGGTATATTATCATAAGATTGGAGATTCTCAAGAGAATGACGAACTAAAATATAAAAACGATGAG
>Ga0256827_10000663_pt1 | contig 21499 bp, 15 predicted proteins | sample CV84metaG_FD_185977 | JGI IMG/M metagenome (GOLD analysis project Ga0256827, IMG submission 185977) | Hydrothermal vent microbial communities from East Pacific Rise, Pacific Ocean - CV84 | ecosystem: Environmental > Aquatic > Marine > Hydrothermal vents | place: Pacific Ocean: East Pacific Rise... | reverse complement strand
TTTGTTTTTGCACAAGCCAATGCAGATAAAGAGTCTCTTCCTTTAGAATTAGATGAACAGATGAGTCCAATGTTTGTTTTTATCTCTACAGATGAAAATATTATAGATATGCGTTTTGGTTTGATTGAAGAGGGCGATTTTTTAAATCTTTTGCTTGAACAGAGTAAAAAATAATAAAATGTTTCATAGAAAATTATTTTCAAAAAAAGTTATAAAGATATGAATAAGTCACTTTTTTATCTTTGATAATATTAAAAAACATAAAATATTAAGATATATTAAAAAATTAAAAAATATTTAAGAATGATATTGCTATAATTTATTACAACAAAAATAAATAAAAGGAAATATCATGAAAAATATTGCAAAATTGGCATTTATCTCTTCTGTTACTTCAATTATATTCATAGGCTGTGGAGATGATACTGTAACAACCTCTTCTGTACCAAGTAGTGAAAGTATGGAACAGGCAGTTAAAACAACAAATAAAACTATTTTAAAAGTTATTAATAAAGCAAGAGCAGAAGTAAGAGATTGTCATGATGGAAAGGGTATGGTTGGACCATCTGTTGCCTTAACATGGAATAATGAACTTTATGCTTCAGCTTATGAGCATAGTAATGATTTGGCTCAAAGTGATACTTTTTCTCATATGGGATCAGGAACATCATCTGATATTACAGGTTCAAATAGTGGAAAAGCGAGTAAATTTAATGATCGTATTAAAGAGAATGGTTATAAAGAGTATACAATTCTTGGAGAAAATATAGCAGGTGGACAAGAGAGTATAGAGAGTGCATTAAAAGCATGGTTGGCATCTCCTGCACACTGTACCAATATTATGGAAAAAGAGTTTAGAGAGATTGGTGTGGCTGTTGTTGTTAATCCCGATTCTACATATGGAATCTATTGGACTCAAAATTTTGGTGGAAAATAGTTTGAAAAAAGATAGATAGAGTAAAATTTATACTTTTTACTGTATATTTTACTCTATTTATAAGAAAATAAGAGCTTTTTCCCCTACAAATTTCTTTTAAACATAAAAAAATATTAAAAAAAAATATTAAATGACAGGAAAAAGACACATTTATAAAGTATAATTCTATCAAGGGTATAGAATTCTTATTTTACTCTTGTGTTTTTTAATTTCATATATTTAAAAAATACTTAATATTTATACTAATATATTTTAAAAATCAAAGGAAATATCATGACAAAATTTACAAAATTAGCATTTATTTTTTCTATTACTTCAATTATGTTTGTAGGTTGTGAAGAGCAAGGAGATACAGGTACTAAAGTTTCATTAGAAGAGGTTAATGTTACCGTAGCATTAAAAACAACAAATTTAACAATTTTAGAGGTCATCAATAAAGCAAGAGCCGAAGCAAGAGACTGTTTTGATGGACATGGAGTTGTTGGACCATCTGTTGCTTTAACATGGAATGGTGACCTTTATGCTTCGGCGTATGAACATAGTAACGATTTGGCTACAAGTGATACTTTTTCTCATATGGGATCAGGAACAGCATCAGATATTACAGGTTCAAACAATGGAGGAGCTAGTCTTTTTAATGAACGTATTAAAGCAAATGGTTATGTTGATTATGAAATTATAGGAGAAAATATAGCAGGTGGTAAAGATAGTATAGAATCTGCACTAGAAGCGTGGTTAGAGTCTCCTGCCCATTGTGCAAATATTATGGAAAAAGAGTTCACCGAAATTGGTGTGGCCGTTGTTGTAAATTTAGATTCCACCTACAGAATTTATTGGACTCAAAACTTTGGTGGAAAATAGAGAAATGGGTAGAATGAAATTTATACTTTGACTTTAAGTATGAATTTTATTCTATTTATTTTGATGATAGGAGAAGAAAACTCTTGTCCTAATTTTAGATAGCTTACTTTTCGGTACAACCAATAACAGTTACAAAACCTTTACTCTTTTTATCAAGTGTAATTGTTACTTCTCCATTTTCTGTATCTTTGCTAAAGTTAACCAACGGTTTATCTGTTGGTTCTACTGAAAATGAGGTTGCTGTTGTACAGGTAAGTGAGTCTCCTTTTTTTAGGATGAAATCACTTTTTGTTGTATTCTCTTCTTTATCTCCATCATCTTCACTGCTTCCTCCTCCACTGCTACCACACCCTATAAATAGAGATGTAGTAAGAGATAAGAGTGTTATTAATAGTATGTTTTTCATCTATTTCTCCTAGTTAAATGTTAATTTTTGAGTTAATAATGTCTCTATGGTTAATAGAATTTTATTTAACTCAGTTTTAATAGAGAGCTGTGAACCTGCCTCAAATTGAGGTAGAGATACATCTGTACCATCAACCAAAAGTGTTGGAATTACTTCTCCTGATACATTTATAACAATTTCAAAATCTACTTTTTGATTTTTAGCTGTTGTTATGGTTGGAGTGGTCATTGTCATTGAACCGTCATCTGAAACCACAGTATCTGTTCCTGCAATATCACTTTTTATTACCGATTGAGTACTTGTCCCATTTTTAACCGTAATGTTAAGTGTATTAATCATCGCTCCATTTGCTTTAACCTCTACATTAGAACTAATTGAGCTACCTGCTGTATCTGAAATAGTAGAAGAGATAGTAAGTGAACCATCAGCATTAAAATTAGTATCTGCTCCAACAGTATTAATTTCTATTTTGGATGTAGCTGAACCAATGGTTGTTGTACTGTTTAGTGTTCCATCCGTATTTACTTGTAATTCGTTTTTTATACTCTTTGTTGATGCTTTAATCGTTACAGTTCCATCACTACTGGTTGTTTGTGTAGTATTTTTAACGTTAGATTTGATATTGACAGATTCTTTATTTCCATTATCTGCTACAAATGGTAGGCTTATTGATACAGATGCACTGTTATTAGGATTACCTCCTGATGTTGTATCGCCATCTGATGTTGTATCGCCATCTGATGTTGTATCGCCATCTGATGTTGTATCGCCATCTGATGTTGTATCGCCATCTGATGTTGCATCACCATCTGATGTTGCATCACCATCTGATGTTGCATCACCACCTGATGTTGCATCACCATCTGATGTTGCATCACCACCTGATGTTGCATCACCACCTGATGTTGCATCGCCACCTGATGTTGCATCACCATCTGATGTTGCATCGCCATCTGATGTTGCATCGCCATCTGATGTTGCATCGCCATCTGATGTTGCATCGCCATCTGATGTTGCATCGCCACCTGATGTTGCATCGCCACCTGATGTTGCATCACCATCTGATGTTGCATCGCCATCTGATGTTGCATCACCACCTGATGTTGCATCACCATCTGATGTTGCATCGCCATCTGATGTTGCATCACCACCTGATGTTGCATCGCCATCTGATGTTGCATCGCCACCTGATGTTGCATCGCCATCTGAAGTTGTATCGCCACCTGATGTTGCATCACCATCGGATGTTGCATCGCCACCTGATGAGTTGTTATCTACAAAGTCTGATGTATTGTTATCGTCAATACTACTGTTATTGTCAGTATTATCAGTTGTATTGTTATCCTCTGTAGTCACATTATTTTCGGTGTTATTACTGTTGTCATCACTAGTGTCATCATTATTAGGAGGAGTATAATTATTATTGTTTGAAGATGATGAACCACCACCATTAGATGGAGCAGTAATATTAACTGTATAAATTGCTTCTTGAGCAGAACTTTTGTTCCCCACATTATCATAAGAGATTGCTCGTAATGTAAATGTTCCATTATCACTACTGGTTAATGATACGGTAGAACTTTGTCTACTTGTATTATTTGGCACAGAACCATCTGTTGTTTGATAAATAGTGGTGCTGTTGGGTGAGCTTATAGTAATGGTTGTATCTGTTGTAATCTCTGTCCCTGACGGAGTAGAGAACTCAACATTCTCAGGAGCTGTATTATCAACAGTAAAGCTTAATGTTGTTGCTTCTGATTCTAATTGTAAGCTTGTTCCATCATATCCTAAAATTGAAATGGTATGAGAGCCATCTTGTAGCCCTGATAAATCAATAGGTATTGATTTATCAATTTGTGCAGAGTAGCTAGATGTATCAATTTTAAACTTATACTCCGTAACAGATGCACCTTCTATAGAAATAGTAGGAACAAAGCTAGATGAACCACCACTATTATTTGTTGCAATGGTACTTCCCATTGTTACTTCATTTCCAAATTGTGCCACATTAGCCGTATTGGTTATGGTAAAAGCTGAAGAGCCGATAGGGCTTTCATTTCCTGCACTATCAATAGCAATTGCCTTAATGGTTTTTGTCGAAGCAAGTGTAAATGGTGCAGAGTAAACGGTACTGTTTTTAGTAGGGTTACTGTTGTCCATTGTGTAGTAGATGGTATAGCTATTTACATCTGTAGCACTCATACTAATGGTCTGTACAGAGTTAAATGAACCCCCATCAGGAGAGATACTTAATGCTGTTGGTGCAGTAGTATCAATTTTTATAAACTTAAAATGAAGGGTAGCTCCAATATTTCCACTATCAGCATAAGGTGCTAGGTGAAAATAGAATGTTCCTTCATCTGGTGCTGTAACAGTTACTGAAGTGGCACTAACTCCTAAGGTACTTCGTGTATCTACAACAGTTGGAATAAGTGTTCCTTCTGTTTGGTCTAAAATGTAGTAATACCCACCTAAGTTATCATTGTCATTTGCAATGGCTTGATTCCAAGAGAGTGTTATTTGCGTGTTTTGAGAAGCTGTATTGGCTGTGTGTGTGGTGGATTGCAGGGGATTCATGGTCTCAAAACCTGCAAAGAGAGGGCTAGACAACAAAGAAGCTAATATGATTGATTGTAATCTTTTTAGTCTCATATATTTTCCTTTTTTATTTTTGTTCAACTAGAGCAAAAGCCCTAGTTGATAGTGATAGTGATTGTATCATCAGAGACAATATTTGTACTTGTTGTACTAAGATCTCTTTGAATAGCATCTTTAACAGTATAAACAGTTACACCTGTAGTTGCATTCATCTCTTTACTTGCAACAGCTATCTCATAGTGGTGACCCTCTATTTCTGGAGCTAATCTAGTAAATGAGAAGTCAACAGGTGTATCAACAGTATCTATAGTTAGTGCATGTGTATCTAAAACTTTCCACTTTGTACCATTTACGTCAAGTAGTACAACTTCAACAGGAGTAGATGCAATATCGTTGTCTGTGACTGTACCATTAATATCAATTAAGGTTACCGAAGCAATATCCATGTCAATATTTACCAAGTCTACAGGAGGGTTACCCCATGTAACTGTTGTATTGAATCTATCACCTCTATTTGCTTGATATTCAATAGTGTATACCTCATCAGCTGTAGGAGATAATCCACCAATAGTATATGTACCATTATCCTCAACATTTCCACAGTTACCTTTATTGTCTGTTTGAGATGTAGCACATATCCAACCAGCTTCAATATCGTCAGCTCCTAATGTTACTAATCCTGTAATAGAGTTGTACTCATTTGTAGGTTTTAGAGTTAAGCTAATATTTGTATTATCAGATATAGCAAGTGTATCAGCATTATTGCTATTCCATGTTACTTTTGCAGAACCATTACTTGAGAAGTCAATATCTGTTGTCATACTATCATCTCCATTACCATTGCCATCTGCATCAATAAAGCCAGACTCATGCTCTGTTGTATAGATATAAATATAGTAGTCAGATGCACTACTTGGAACTTTTATACTTATAGTATCAGAGAAAGTTGGATTTTCCCAATCAGACCAATTTCCATTTCCTGCACCATACCAGCTTGTGGCACTTTCAAGTGAAATCCAAACATTTTCTGTAATATTTCCTTCTAAATTGGTTGCTAAATTGGCAACTCTAAAGGTTACTGTTTTTAGCTCAGGAGGAGTTAATGTTCCTAAATCTAAATTATCACTTATATCTATTAACACGCTATCTTTGGGTTTCCAGATACCATTATCTATTTCCCAAGAGTTTTGAGCTAAGATAAGTGAGTTTTGTGAGTTTACTACAAATCCATTCCATGTTTGAGTATCATAGATTTCCATGATATACTTTGAACCTTTTTTTACTGATAATGTTACATCTATATTACCACTCTCATCAGTTGTAAATTGCTCCCATGTGTTATTGTATGGAGAGACAGTTTGCCACATATAAACATTGAAGGTTTTATTAGCATTTTCATTTCCTAATGAAAGGGTTGCTTTAATTGTACTTTTATCACTTGGTACAACAAGGTTAAGTAGCTCTTTCTCTTCACCTTCATTAATTGCAAAATTGGTCTCATTTATATCAGAACTTAAAGTCTCTGTACCATTGTACCAATACTCTACTCCATCAATCCAAACTTGTAGTTGATAATTATCTTTTGCTTTTAAATCAGAGATTTTAATAGTTACACCATCTGCTGTAGAAGTATTGCTCTCCCATCGTCCAATTGGTTCATTTGGAACAAAGAGGTTAAAGTTGACATATTTACCTGCATCTAGATTTTGATTTGATAAACTAATTACCAAACTAGATGGTGGAATTGGTTGAGGAATAGAAATCTCTCCTATCTCTACATCACTTGTTAGATTGAGCAAGGTTTTTTCTCCATCTGTCTCTTCTGGAGCCCAGTACGCAACAGTATCCCAGTTAAATCCAAAGAAACTGTTGATGATTGATTCAGAAATTACATGACCTTCACTATCAAATGGAACCCATTTTGTATCCATACTATCTTTTACTGTTGTTCCTGAAGAGAAATCTCCATCATTATCAACCACAAGGTAATCAACATATCGATTATTCTCATCACTATAGTTGATGTTCATAATGTATTTACCTTCTGTAAGACCTTTTATGATAAAGCTATTATCTTCACTGTTAAACTCTGCACTTTTGCCAATATAGCTAATTGGGTCATAGAGATAAATATTCACCCATTTTGCATTACTTGGTAGACCTATAATTGTTCCACTAACTTCATATGTTTCTGGTGTATTTACTAAGTTAATATCAAGTGTTGTTGTTAGAGCTGTTGCATTAATTTGCAATGAATTAACATTTGGAACCCAATAAGAGTATCCTGTTGTCTCATCTACTTTCTCTTCCCATCGTACCTCTGACTCATTTTTAATAGTATAGGTTGCTGTATTTGGTGTAAAATCAAGATAGAGGTTTTTCCAGTAACTATCTTGCCAATTACTTTGATTCCAGTGTTCTATATTGGCTTTTATTATATAACCATTTTCACGAGTTTCATTTCCTAATAAGATAGAGTAGCTACCATCACTGTTTACAGCTACATTACCCAACCATGAACCTGTTGTAGCATCAATAACCTCTATGTAAATATGGTTGCTATCATCACTTAAATCAAAGTCATTAGGAGGTGTTACTCTTCCTTCTATCTTTTTAAAGTCTGTTCCATAGCTTGTAATATCAATCGCAATATTATCTACACTATTATCAATTGTAAAGTAACCTGTTTTATTTGTGTCTGGAATCCAAATGTTGTTCTCATTCTCTTTCCAATCAATACCTATTGCACTAACAAGAGCTTCATTTCCATTAAAATTATGGTCACTTGTTACGGTTGCTTCATCCTTCTCATCATCAAGATACATCTCAAGCCAGTTCTTATCGGTCATTTTTTCTATACGAATAATGTAATTTTCTTGAGTATTTGGTAGTTTAAAACTAAATGGATAGGTATGGTTTCCACTTACTGTTTCTGTTTGACCAATCTCTGTCCAGTAATGTTTACCTGTTAGAGTATTGATTGCTGTAAGTGAAACCATGTTCCACCCTTTCCAATCTCCATTTTCATCCATGATTTCTCCAGGAGTAAAGTCATCAGGAACTTGAACTGTACCACTTACAATGTATTTATCACTATCTTTTGCTGTAAGGTCAAGGTCTAAAGTTGTTTGTGGTGCTTGAATATCTAAATAATTAACATCTGAAACCCATTTTCCTGTACTATCTTCATGCCATATTAAATCTTTTTCCGATTTAAAGCTATCATCCTCACTAATGCTATGGTCTGTTCCAAAGTCTCTATAGAAATTCTCTTCTAGACCATTAATTTTTGTGTGAATTTTCATGTTTACAGGGAATGTATCATCTATCTCTTTAAAATAGATGGTGTAGTTTCCATCTGGATGTACCATTGCTGAACCTAGAAACTCATTGTTAATATCAAATAAATCAATAAAGATAGCATTACAACTTGGTAGAGGTTTTCCATTGTCAGCTTCATCAAAACAGTCTGCTTCATCTGTTAAGTTCATCTCTTCTGAAAGAGTAATTACTCCACTAATAATTGTTGCATTATCTCCATGTATATTTGAGTCAGATTCATCATTATCATCTGATTGGGAATCACCATCTTCATTTAAACTTCTCTCTAAGTTACGAAGCTCTTCAAGTTTATTGTTGATTTCATCATAAGGTAGAGGATTTTGATTAAGTAGTCCATTAATATCATCTATTAGTGTGTTCATACTGCTATTGGTCTCATCACTAAAGTTACTACTTGTCGTAATTGCCTCTTTTATTTCAAGAATCTCTTGCTCTTTTTCAGTAATAAAAGAGAAGTCAACAGCATGTAATTGGTCAAAAATATCATTTATTACATCTTCATTAAGAGGTAGTGTAAGTTGTGAATCAATATCATTGATTAACGATTGCAGTGTATTGTTAAGGTCTTGGCTAAGATTGGCTGTATTATTAATACTATCTCTAATAGTATCCAACTCTTTCATATATCTAACAATAGACTCATAATCATTTAAGTCGTTTTTCTTACTGTTAATTAAATCAAAGTCAAGAGGGTTATTTCCTAAAAGAGTTTGAATCTCTTCAACTAAACGATTGATACTGTTATTTAAATCAGTAGGTATAGTAAACTCTTCTAATCTTGCGATAATTCCCTCTATATCTTCATTTACCATATTTATAAACTCTAAATCATTTGAGTTTAATGGAGCAGTAAACCAGTTTGAGTAATCAAAGCTTTCAATAGATGCTACACCTTTACCGATAAATCGAATACCTGTACGTATCTGATTGATTGGTGTGGTTACAGATAAATTTGCTTCAAATACTTGAATACCATCTACTATAAAGAGTGTTCTATTATCATCTGTAATCTTAATACCATAGTTATGAAATTCAGAGAGATTGAAGTCACTCATATTGAAATCGTTATATCGTTGCTCATCTGTAGATATGCTAATACCATCAGTATAAATTTGCATGTTACTTTCATGGTAGTCATTATCTTCCCATATACTAACTTGAAACTGTATTGAATTTGGCCAATAGTTATCTAGGTCAGCTTCGGGAGTAAATGCTAAAGTAGTATTAAACTCTTTTGCTGATAGATTAATATCAATGTTTTCAACATTTGAATCATCATCTGATCGATTGTAACCTGTAATTTTTAATTTACCACTCTCATCTTCTATTTTAGCCACTGCATTGGTTGCATTAAACTCTAATCCAAAGAGTTCTACTATTTGAGATTGACTTAGATTTACATCTACATGAGTATCATCAACAGGTGGAGTATCTTCTAAATTAACCAGTTCATCAAACTTATCTTGAATTGCTGTTTCATCTATAGGGTCAGCATCAAGAAGTGCTTGAAGTTCATCAATCAATGCCTGTTTTCTATCTCTAAACTCTTGAGAGATAGAACTGTTGTTGTCTAGTTCATTTTGTATCTCATTTAGCTCTTGTTGATAGCCACTATCTCCATTTTCTGTACCTTGCTGAATTACAAAATAAATATCAGTTGGATTTCCATTACTTCCGTATCCATTATCATTTGTATTATCTATAATACCACTTAAATTTAAATCTCTAGCTGTTGTAATATCTATATCAACTGTTGCATTTGCATTTCTAAAGAATATATCTAACTTATTCATTGATGTAGAGTATTCAACAGTTACATTAATATCATTGTTAGGATTTAAAAGAGCATCTACAGCATTTTTTACAATAATAAGAGAATCACGATGTAGTGGTTCACTGAACTCTAAGATTATCTTATCATTATCTTGAAGTTTACCTTCTTGAGTATTGCTGATATTAATATCAATTCCAACAGGAGACGAGAAATCTACAACAGAAACATTTGTATCGTTGTTCTCTTCACCATCGTCTCGTCTAAAGTTATGTGCAATAATACTAAGGTTGTTATCTCCTGTACTTGTACCTATCTCTATTTTATTAAAGAATAGATTCATTTTAGTGTGATTATCACTCTCAAATGTTCGGTTTATATCATACGGAGAGAGACCTTTAAATACAATACCATTAAGTAAACTATCTCCTTCATTATTATATGTTATGTTTTTATCCCAAACTAACTCGATTATTGATGTTGTTTCATTGAAATCAAATAGAGCTGTACCTAGAAGATTGAGTGGTTGGGTACTGCTGTTATTTTCACCATTTACAGTGTCAATCATCGCTTGAACTTCATCTGCTGTTGCAGGAGAAGTAAATTCTTCTGGATGATTATTGATATACTCTTGGTAAGCATTTTCATTTTCAGAAACTGCACCCGTTACACCATCTATTTCATTGTAATCATTTGCAGTAAAGTTATTGTCACTACTACTACCATTTGCATCTTCACCTATTAAATTTAGGAGTTCAACTGAACGGTTGTTTTCTTCTGTGCTTGATGTTGATTTGGCAAAGACTTTAATTGCTACACTGTTACTACTTTCATCTAAATCATTCCAATTGGTTCCATTTGTACTTATAAAACTTTGATTAGGTTGTGTATTTAATCGGCTATATGCCGTTCCATCACTGAATGTATAATTTCCATCAAGAGGTAGATAGGAAGAATTTCCATTATTTTCATCTATAATTATTTGCACTGCAAATTGACCTATGCTATTATTTAATTCAATAGGAGTTTGTAATTCTAATGTATTCCAACCTTTTGCTATATGGCTAAAGGTTTCGGTATCTGTTGGTTGTGAAGTAATAACTTCACCATCGTCATCAAATGATATACTCTTAAATAGTCTTATTGAGATATTTGTATCATCTCCTTTGTTATGAATACCTATTGATTTAACAGTTTGATTCTCTGTTATTGGATAGATTGATAATCCATAAAGAGGTATAGGTTCTCCATCTGATGAGTATGCTATTCCTGTAACAGCTCCATTTGGTGCAGTATCATGAACAATATCAAATGATGTTGTTTCTGTATCAGGTGTATCATTAAAGTAGGCTACCTCTCCAAAAGCAAAAGTTGTATCGGTATAAGGAACATAGAAGTATCCATTTTCTCCCCAATCTTCTCCCCAAGAGTTTTTAACGATAAATGCTCCTGTTTGTCCTTGTGCTGTATAGTTGTTATCCCATCCTACTAAAAGAACAGCATGGTCAGAAATCGCATTCTCATCAGAGTTATAAACACTATAGTTATTATCTGCTGTTGCATTATCCATACCATAGATATGAATATCTACATAGAGTGGTCCATGTTCCGTTAATGCTGTTTTTAAATAGTCATTATCTGAAGTACTTGAACGTACAGGAAGTTTAACAATATTTTCAATATATCGTACAGGTACAGCACTACTGTTTGACTCTGTAGAGTCTTCAACGTAAGGGTCATCAGACTCATTAACTGGTCCATTGGCTCTCGAGAGATAAGCTGAAGCAATATCCATATTTCCTCCACTACAAGGAGATAGTTCTAGTCCATGATTGTGTTTTAGATGGTTCTCTGAAAAGTCTGTTGTTAAATTTTCCTCAATTTTAACATTTCCTTCCAATGCTCCAATACTGGCAAAAGCCCAACATGCTCCACATGTTCCTTGACTTTTAACGGCTGTTAATTTACTGTCTGAAAAATTTCCATCTAAATTTTCATCACGTAAATCAAATTTACTATCTATTGCAGATGCTTTTGAAAGTCTTTTATGTTTGGGATTATGCACGGTTGGTTTATACATAGGTGGAATATAGCCTGTTGTATACTTTTGTTCTCCATTGCTCTTTTTTAACTCACCCTCATTACTTTGACGTTTCTCCCATGCTAAAAAAGCAGGATTTATCTCTGCTTGTATTGCAATAGGTTTTGAAGAGATGGGGGTTTTTTGCGTTTTATCGCTATCTCCTCCACATCCAACCATACTTCCTACAACTAAAAGCCCAAATAGGGCTGAATTTAGCCTTTGTATCATTACAACTCTCCTCTATATTTTGTTTGTAACTGTTGTTTCTCTTGTAAAGAGTGCATCTGCTCTCTTCTCCTCTCTATCTCTTCTTTATGTTTTATAAAACTCTCTTTATATTTAGTTTTTTGGGACATCATTATAGATTTATAATGATTTTGAAATTGAATTTCATCTCTCCTCTTTTCTCTCTCTAACTTGGATTTTACACCTCCTTCTCTGATATATTTTAACTCTTTTTGATGGGTTAAATAGTGATTCATTTTTCTTGTTTCTATTTGATGTTGCTCTTTTCTATAGTTTAAATAAGATAGATAAATTTTCTTCTCTTTAGTCTCTTTCCCTTTATAATTTGGCTTTTTACTTATTGTTTCTTGATGATTATTTTTTAATATGGTTGATGTTTGGTTTTTCTTTGGAATGAGAGCAATATTTTCTATTTCTAAATTATTATTACTAGTTTTAATATGGCTGTTATTTAAGATTTTTTTATCTAAATTATTATCATTTTTTATAAAAGTTCGAAATAATAGGGAGATAGAAATTATTCCCAAAGAGGCTAAAATTAATTTTTTCATATGTATTTTCCCTTAAAATATGAATAGTATTGTAAAATGATAACATTAGAATTGTTTTTTCTACTTATAAACTTAAAATGTGTTACTAAAAATCATTATTTATATTGTAATGTGTGTATTTTTTCTTTTTAAGGAAATATAAAAAAATATATTTAAATAAATCTAAATATTTTTTTAATCTTTTTATGCTATTATCTTTAATTAAATATTGTGAGGAAAATCATGAACAGATTAAAATCTTTTATAGAAAGTTATTACTTAATTATCATGGCCATAGCCATAGGTTTGGGCTTTTATTTTTTAGCTAGAATACCATTTTCTGATGTTCAAGCTAGATTAATTGGGGTGATTGCTTTTTTGGTTACCCTCTGGACAAATAATGGATTACATATGGGTGTTGTTTCTATGCTTCCTATTATTCTGTTTCCTATTTTTGGATTGGTAGAGTCTAAAGATGTGGTTGTTAATTACTCTAAAACTACTATCTTTCTTTTTGTTGGTGGGTTTTTGTTGGCAATTGCCACAGAAAAATCAGAACTACATAAGCGTTTAGCAACCAAGCTACTCTCCATTTTCCCTAATACACCTCGTGGGGTTTTATACTCTTTAATGTTAACAGCAGGGGGGTTAAGCTCTATTTTGTCTGATACCACTACAGCCCTGCTTATTATTCCTATTGCTGCGTTTCTTACTGAAAATTCTGATTATAAATTTCGTCTGCTTTTAGGGGTAGCTTATGCCTCTTTGATTGGGGGGATTATAACCCCTGTAGGAACACCACCTAACTTAATATTGATGGATTTTATAGAGACAAATGGTTTAGAGATGATTCCTTTTGCCACATGGACAGTGATGATGTTGCCTTTGGCGATTGTTATGATGATAACAGCTGCTGAGATACTTCTTTATGGTCTAAAAAAAGAGAATTTTGAATTGGTACATATTGATATGACCAAGAAACCATTAACCTTGAATCAAAAGAAATTGGTTTGGATTTTATCATCATTAGGGATTATCTTGGCAATAAATCCTATTTTAAAATATCTATTTGAGATAGAAGTAAATGAAAAATTAACCCTTTTAGCATTTGGACTTTTTCTCTTTTTACCAAAAGTTGATTTATTGGAATGGAAAGAGGATTTTGCAAAGATTCCTTTTGCAATTATTTTTCTTTTTGGGGCAGGGTTCTCGATTGCCATGGCATTTCAAAAAACAGGACTTGCCACAGAGATAGCCAATATTTTAGTAAGCTTTAACTACTTACCACCTATTGTATTGATGTTTATTATTGGTTCAGGTGTTGTTTTTGCTACAGAGTTGACCAGTAACACAGCCTTGACCTCTATTATGATTCCTATCATATACCCTTTTGCAATTAAGAGTGGGCTTGACCCAATGTTGTTTATGTTGATTGTTGCTATCTCTGCCAGTTATGCCTTTATGTTGCCTATTGCTACTGCTCCAAATGCCATAGCGATGTCAACAGGACATGTTAAAACAACACAGATGATAAAACGGGGAATATTTTTGAATATTGCAGGGATTTTAATTACATTTACTGTAGCATTAAACTACTGGAAGCTCTTTTTGTAACTTCAATATATAAAGCCCATAAAACAATTTGTTCGATAAAATCGAACCTACAATATTTGGGCTTTATTTTTAGTTATTTGTCGTAAACATCGGTTCGGTTAAATTTGATTGCTAAAAGTGCGTAGAAGTGAACTCTATATTTACTTCTATTTGATTTTCCAAGTTTTTCACAAACTTCTTTAATTGCTTCGTCTAGCTCTTTATCATCATTTGTTAGACCAAGTTTTTTCTTTAGAAAATTCTTTTTTACTGTTTCTAACTCATCTGCTTGACCACAAGCCACAGTTGCTGTATCTTTGTTATAGATTACAGGTCCTAGTCCTTTGGTTACTTTAGTGATAAAATCATCTTCTAAAGTTAAGTTTAATTTTTTTGCTTCTGCTATCATTGCCTCTATTATATCGTCTCGTTTTCCCATGGGAAAGCTCCTTATATTTGGTAATCTAAACGAACTTATTATATCTAATTGAGCTTTTAATTTAAGGAGTAATCAAAAAAACAATATTTATTTTTTTATGTTATAATATAATAAATATTGTTTTGGAGCTAAAGTATGAAGCATTGTGTTGTAGGAGATGTTCATGGAGAGTATAGAGCCCTTTTAAATCTGGTTGCTAAAACTCCAAAAGGAACAGCATTTATTTTTGTAGGCGATTTAATTGATAGAGGTAGTCATAGTGCGCATGTTATACAGTTTGTTCGAAAGAACAAGCTCTCTTGTGTTAAGGGAAATCATGAAGAGATGATGATTCAGTATGGAAGTGAGTTTATCTCTGCGATAGAGAGTGGAACGCCTATTGAACAAGATAATAAATGGTTACGAAATGGAGGAAAAGAGACTCTTCTCTCGTATGATTTGGTATCGATAAAAGGAAAAGAACTTGTTCCTCATAAACATATAAAAGAGTTTATTTTTCAGTTTAAGGATGATATTGAGTGGTTAAAAAAACTTCCTTTATATTTAGATTTGGGTATAAAACATCCTGCTTCTGGTCGAAAGGTTATTATTTCTCACTCTGCCATCTCTTCTGTTTGGGATATACGAGATAAAGATAGATATTCTAATATTTTTAAAGAGACTATTTTATGGCATAGAACAGAACCTTTAGATCAAGCAGAGATATTTAATATATTTGGACATACTCCACAATTATATAGTGCTGATATGAAGAAATATTATGTCAATGTTGATACAGGTTGTTATATAAAAGGTAAAAAGGGATATGGACTTCTCTCTGCTTACTGTATTGAGAGTGGAGAGATTTACTCCTCTAGTGATATAAATTAAAGGTTTATGATGATTGTTGAAGTTACAGAACATATTCAAGAGTTAGAGAATATGAAAAAATACCCAAAAGAACTCTATGCTATTGGTAATCAGAATTTACTCAATCGACCAAAAGTATCTATTGTTGGTACAAGACGACCATCTCACTATACAAAGCAGTTTACATATGCTATTGCTCAGGCATTAAGTGCGCGAGGAGTTGCTATTGTTTCTGGTTTGGCAATGGGGGTTGATGCCATTGCTCATCATGCAGGAAAACCTGAAAATAGTATAGCTGTTGTTGCAAACAGTTTGGATATTCACTATCCTGTTGTCAATAAAAATTTAATTCAAGCAATAGAGAGACAAGGGTTAATTTTAAGTCAATTTCCATCCACTTTTAAAGCAACTCACTGGAGTTTTGTTGTTCGAAATGAGTTGGTAGTTGCTTTAGGAGATGTTTTAATTGTAACCCAAGCTGATAAGAAATCAGGCTCTATGCGTTCTGTAGAGTTTGCTCTGAAAATGGGAAAAGAAATCTATGTTTTACCTCAACAGTTAGATGAGAGTAGGGGAACAAATTGGCTTCTTGAAGAGGGATTGGCAAAGCCTATTTATAATATAGAAAAATTTGCAGATAAGTATGGTGTCAAACCAACAGATTCAACCATGGTAAAAGATGATTTTTTCTATTTTTGCCAAACTTCTCCAACACTTGATTTGGCAATAGAGAAGTTTGATTCAAAAGTTTATGAGGCAGAGTTAGAGGGAATTATAAAAATTGAGAATGGTCTAGTCCATCTCATCTAAATGTTTTGTCTCTTCTAATGGTGTAGGGTGAACTACTTTTCCATCATATTCAAAGTATAAATCATTACTTTTAAAGTTAACATGATTTTTAGTTTTAATAAATTTCATCTCATTTCCTTCTAATTTAGAAATTTTTATATTATCGCTGTGGCTCTTAATCCATACAGGGTATTTACTTGTATTGAGTACCCAAAAGTCTGTATAGTCAATCTCTTCATCATGTTGTTCTCTTACGCCATGATTCCGATGACTTGCAATACCTTTTAATAGAAAAATATCATGATAAAAATCATCAACAGCAGATTTATCTAACAATTCACCTTTCCCATTTCTTGAGACATAGGCAATAATATCAATATTATCATCAGTCTCTTTGTTAATTATGGTATAAAGTTTTTTCTTATCAGAGATATTCTCCATACCTTTAAAAGAGTGATAGGCATTAATATGACCTTTTAGAATAATATTTTGTAAGTTATCAAAATAGAGCCGTTCATCTTTAATCTTTTTATCTCTAATCATTCTAGAAATTTTACTTCCAAAACGTTCACTATGTTCTGAAATATTTTTATTGAGTATCGGTTCAATATGTTTGTCATTTAGTACACCTACATAGGTCAATAAATCATTCATTTTGTCACCAATATAGTTAAAGCTTCGACTGATAAAGTTATTTTTTCCTAAAACCTTTTCTATTAATGTGAGTAGATAGCTAAGGGCAAAAACTTCAAAAATAGGAGAGAACCATGAGCTGGTTAACCATAAGAATATTTTTGCAAAAATAACCCATAGTGCTTTAAAAAAACCAATAACTATCACTTTTAGCTCTACAAAAACAGCAAGATGTGTCAATACATCGGTTAAGTACATAACCCATACACCTAAACCTAATGGAAGAATTACAACAATAAAATTTTTGATTTTTGTTTTAAAATTAATGGCATTATAGTATTGAAAAAGTTCTTGAAAAGGTTTTTTTAGATGTCTAAATATATGTCTATCCAACCATTTAGAGAGTAGATTGTCGATAAACCAACGCTTAATACCTAAAAGAAGACCTTGAAATAGAGTAAGTGTTTTTAAAAAATGAAGAAATTTTAGTTTACTTAATAACCATAGTGAGAGTAGAGAAGATTTAAATATCAATACAACTGCCACCATATAACCCATAATATAATCATAGGATACAGGGTGAACATACGAAAGAATTGCCATAATTGCAACAGGTACAACTATTGCAATAAGGGCTTTATATCGTCTTTTCATTGAGAAGATAGTTAGTCAGATTCTACGGTATCGGTAGCATAGACACCCGTTAGTGTTTTCCAAATAATAGAGGCATTGATTCCTACCCAAATAATAAAGGCTACAGAGAGTGTTCCTGCCCAACCCATATGTTTTAGATTATCGAATTCAATCAAACTATAAGAGTTTAAGCCCCATAAGAAAGCACCTATAATAATAAGAACAAAAATTGTTCCTCCCCATCCAATACTCTGAAAGACTGACTTAATTGCAAGTATCCAAACACCAAGCATTATAATAATAGCAAATGGTGTAAATCCAGAAAATATATCTTGTTGTGAGATGTAGTGAATAAAGTGGTGTCCTGTAGGGTTCCATGTTCCTAATGCAAGTCCTATTGACATAATCATGGTTACCCACCAACGCAGGTTTGTTTCGCTTTTACCTTTTTTGGTTTTTTTTGTATTGGTTAACATGTCTGGTATCATCTATATGTTCCTTTGTTTATAATTAAAAATTAACTATTAGAATTATATCAGATGAAAAGGTAAAAAGGGGTAAAAAGTAAATAAGTTAGAAGAATAAAAAGCTCTTCTAACAGTTGTTTAAGGGAGTAAAGATTGGATATTTCTATTTATCTCGTTGTAGCTAACTTCTCCAGGGTAGGTAAATTCAGTTATACCATCTTTAATAATGAGAGTATAAGGTAAAACTCCTGTCCATCCATAGGTGCTTTGAATATTATATTGTAAATTGGTGGCATCATCTCCTGGAATAACAGGATATTTTATATTGTGTCTAGATAGAAGTCTCTTACCTTCTCTTTTGGTCATTTTATTTTCAACTTGTACGGCAATAATCTCTAAATCTTTTCCATATTTAGAATAGAGTCTTCCCATAATTGGCATCTCTTTTATACAATGAGAGCAGTTTTTACCAAACATTTGTAACATAACTACTTTCTTTGGATGTTGAGGAAAATAGAATCCATTTTTACGTTCTACTATTGTAATAGGTCTGCCCTGAATACTTTTAAGTTTATGTACCTCTCCACCTTGTGTTGTTACTTTTTTAGGTTTTAGGTCTTTAGGCTTAACAAGCTTTTTTTGACAGCTATTTGGAGAGTTTATATCATCTGTACATTCAACAGGAAGTGTCGTTTGCATAATAATTTTAGGTTGTTGTGTTATCGGTTTTATAATTTCAGCATGTGTCGTTGGCTTTTTTTGAATGTCTTTTGTTGGACTATCAAGGTAACCAAAAAAACAACCACTATTTAAAAATAGTGTTACTGTCAAAATAGATCTTTGAACAATTGTTATTTTTTTCATTTTTTCCCTTAGTGTTGAATGTAACTTTTCTACAGGATAGGATTATTCATTTAAATCTTTTACTAAAAGTTCAAGCTCTTCTAGCTTTAATTCTCCTGCATGAACATTTTGTACTTCCCCGTCTTTATCTATAGCAATAAGTAGAGGTAGTGGAATACCTGTTGAATAACCAGCTCTTCCTGAAATATAGCTAATAAATTCATGATGATTAATTCCTGCAATTACATTATAATTCATCTTATGTTCTTCTTTAAACTCTTTTACTTCATCTTCTGGATAGTTTTGTGCTTCTAGTGCAACAATTGCCAAGTCATTAGGATGATTCTCAGTTAATTTTATAAAGGCAGGTATCTCTTTTATACATGGTGGACATCTATGACCAAATAGTGCTAATATGACTGCTTTTCCTTTAAACTCTTTAAAGTCTAAACCTTTTTTTGTATCTACAATTGAGATAGTTTTATTATCAGTGGTTGTTAGTGAAAAAGTAAGTGGTTCTTCTGCACTAACTTGTGTCGTGGTTGATATAAAGGCTAAAGCTAATGCCCAGAGTAATTTTTTCATATTATATATTCCTTTGAAGTTATTGTTTATTTTCAAAAATCATTATACCCAATAAACCATGTATTTATTGTGTATAACAATTGAAAAGTATAGAAAATTCAGGAAGGTTTTATCTATCCTTGAGTTCTATTTCTACTTCCTCTGTTTCCTCCTCCATTTCTGCTATCTCGGTTTCCACCTCCTGAACGTCTCTCTCCACCTCTTCGGTCTCCACCTCGTCCACGGTTCCCACCTCGGCTTCTGTTTCTTCCTCGTCCTCTATTGTTTCTATCTCCACCTTTCCAGTTTTTAGCTCTCTCAATAAGTGCTTTAACCTCTTCTGATCCAAGACCAATAATATCTTTACCTTTTACATCAATCTCTTCTTGAACAATGGTTGCTAAAAGGTGAGCAATGGTTACAATATCAATATCATGTTGAAGCGTTTTTACCATCTCTTTAGCAGATGTTGAAATTTCTGTATTGGCAATTTTTGCTAAAAGATCATCATCTTTACGGGTTTGAACCTCTTGACGTGTAGGGATTACCTCTGAAACCATTACTGTTCCAACATCTTTTTCTATTCTTTTAATGGTTCTAAGTTCATTTGGAGAGACCAAAGTAATCGCTTCACCTTTGTTTCCTGCTCGTCCCGTACGTCCAATTCTATGAACATAAGATTCACTATCAAATGGAATGTGGTAGTTAAATACATGGGTAACATCATTGACATCAAGACCACGAGCAGCCACATCAGTTGCAATAAAAATCTCTACCAATCCCTGTTTAAATGAACGAATGGTATGCTCACGTTGTTTCTGCTCCATATCACCATGTAGTGCAGCTACCTTAAATCCTTGTGCTGTCATATATGATGATAGTCTATCTACCTCTTTTTTCATTCTACAGAAGATAATACACTTGTTTGGGTTTTTATAATCAATTAATCTTAATAGTGCATCATCTCTTTCATAATCTGCAACCACATAGAACATTTGGGTAATGTCGGTGTTGGTTCTCTCTTTTTTTGTAATGGTTACCGATTTTGGACTGTTTAAAATCTGCTCTGCCAAGATTTTAATCTGTTTAGGCATGGTTGCAGAGAACATAAGTGTTTGACGTTCTGATGGGATATATTTAAAAATCTCTTTAATCTCGTCTAAGAATCCCATGTCCAACATCTCATCAGCCTCATCTAAAATAACAAATGATGGATGAATATCAATTCTTTTAGATTTTAATAAATCTTGTAGTCTACCAGGTGTTGCGACAATAATATTTGCTTGGTTAATTCTATCAATTTGTCGATTGTATGGTGTACCACCATAAACGGTTGCTGTTTTTAGACCAGCTGTTTTACCAAAACGAAATAGTTCATCAGATACCTGCATTGCTAGTTCTCTTGTAGGAACAATAACCAATGCTTCAACACCTTTATTTCCACTCATCTGTTGAATTACAGGTAGACCAAATGCAGCTGTTTTTCCTGTTCCTGTTTGTGCTTGACCAATTAAGTCATGACCTTCTAAAATAAGAGGAATAGCATCGGCTTGAACGGGGCTTGGTTCTGTAAATCCAGCATCTTTGATGGCTTGGTTAAGGGTATCTTTAAAATTAAATTCTTTGAATGTCATACAGTTTACTTCTTTGTAATAAATTTTTTGGGGTACATGGTTGTGCATAATCTAAAACAGGTATTTGAGCCGAACAGTTGTCGACTACATTATAATAATGAAAATTATCTATTTATCGTTATGGTGTCTTATGACCCAATTTTTGCAGCTGATACCAAATTAATCACACACTTTAAGGTGGATATTTGTTATGCTTAGTGGTAGGGAATCGAATGAAAGCCCTAAAAATAAGAGGATTTGATATACTCTTGCAGAAATTTTGCGAATTATAGCGAAATTAT
>Ga0256827_10000662_pt1 | contig 21503 bp, 24 predicted proteins | sample CV84metaG_FD_185977 | JGI IMG/M metagenome (GOLD analysis project Ga0256827, IMG submission 185977) | Hydrothermal vent microbial communities from East Pacific Rise, Pacific Ocean - CV84 | ecosystem: Environmental > Aquatic > Marine > Hydrothermal vents | place: Pacific Ocean: East Pacific Rise... | reverse complement strand
CCATCAGTACTGCCACATCCCGTGCATGGTAACGTGGACGAGTTTGTGCTTTGTAACTGTCATCATGCTCTTCATCTACTACGATGAGCCCAAGCTCACTTAACGGTACAAACAGTGCTGACCTTGCTCCTGCAATGATACGAATGCTCCCTTCCTCTATTCCTGCAAGTATGGACTCTTTTTTCTTCTTGCTGAGTTTAGAGTGCCACATAGCAACTGTATCACCAAAATAGACTTTGAGACGTTTTTCCATTTGCGGTGTAAGTGAGATCTCAGGCATGAGGAAAATAGACGTTTTTCCCTCTTCTAGTATCTTTGCCATAAGAGAGATGAAAATTTCTGTTTTCCCTGAACCTGTGACTCCAAAAAGGAGGGATTTGTCTTTTTCTAGGATTTGTTTATAGGCTTTTTGTTGTATTAAAGATAATGTAGGTCGGGTTGCCCCCATCCCGACATTTTCAATAGGCATAGCAGACAGTTCTTTTTGCAAATTATTGTCGGGATCAGGGGAACCCGACCTACGGTAAGGTAAAAATAACGAAATCGCTTCAGAGAATGAAGAGAAATAATACTCAGAGATGAACTTGGCGATCTCCATCTGCTCTCTACTATAATACTGCTCAGATACCGATACAATTTCAGCGGTTTCAAACTGAGGTTTCCCAACTTCATGTATCACAATAGCATCTTTATGGGTGGTTTTAAGTGGTACAGCAATCACGCTGCCTACATCTAATTTTATGGAAGAGCAGTAGGTCAAGCTAGGAGCGCTTGACCTAAGAAGGGATATTTCGTAGTAGTACACTTTATCGTGTGAGTTTTATACAGTTTGCATCACTAAGGTCTTTACAGTCAAATCTATTGTTTTTCAATTCAAAAACAACACTTCCGGTTAGTGGCATATTGTATGTATATTCACTTCCTGTGGCTGTTGTAGCTGTTTCACGCCAACATCCATCTGTTGTGGCTGTTTTACATGATTGTAAAGGGTACTGCAAGACAGGATTAGATGTATTCCCGTCAAAAGCATCAAATATCGCTACATCTGTACCTGAAGCACTTGAAAGTCGCGTAATAAGAGAAAAATCTCCACCAAGTACACGCTGCTGTCTCTCTGTTGCTACAGCATTACGAACAGAAGCTACTGTACTTTTAGCTTTGACTATGATTGCATTGTCTCTATTCATTGCAAATTTTGGGATGGCTATAGCCGATAAGATACCAATAATCGTAATTACAAAAATAAGTTCTAACATGGTAAAGGCTTTTCTTTTTTCTAGATGCATGTATTTCCTTAGATATTTATACTTTATTATAGCTAAAAAATGAAATAACAATAAAAAAATATAAAGATTTGTTGTTTTATATTTTCCATCTCAAGAGAGATGGAAAATTAAACTATAAATAAATTATAGTCTAAACTTTTTAGTTTGAGCACCGTATTGTTTAACTAATTTAGTTACCACTTTTTTAGCTGCTGGACTAGATACTGTAGCAACAGCTGGTACTACTACATCAATGTTATATGCACCTGTTGCTGGAACTAAAGCTGGAGTAATTGTTGCAACTACATCACCATCACATCTATACTGTACTGCTGTACCATCAATTTTTGTACCTGCTGCAGTAACAATTCCAGTACCACTATCTGCATCAACTCTAATATTCGTAATATTTACATCAATAATATTATTAGCTGCTGACCATGTAGCATAATCTGGTGATGCTGCATATGCTTGTGAAACTTCAGAAATAAACTGTCCTATTTCGTGGTTACAAGTTGATGCTACTGCGTCATCTTTGTTTGCTGCTAATTTAGGTATTGCTACCGCTGCCAAAATTCCGATAATTACAATTACAAAGATCAATTCGATCATTGTGAATCCGCGTCTCATGTTATTCATGATTAACTCCTGTTAAAATGTTTTTAGTAACAACTCAATAGTTGTCCTGACAGTAGTATAACAGAAAAAAGCTTAAAACAAAATAAAAATTTAGTTTTTGACTTCTCATTTATTCTACCTACTGAAAGTATAATAAAATAATGTCAAAAAAAAGTCAAAGGATAAAAGTTATTATTAAATACCGTCTAATGTTTCGATAAGCAGTTCTATCTCATCTTCATAGCTGGTAGCCTGTTTAGCTAGCCGCAGGTAGGCTTTAAGAAGTTTGTCGGGTTTGTTATCTGTGTGCAGATTGACTCCCGCTTCTTGAAGGTCTTTGTTGACAAAGTCTGCAAAAGCATCTTCAAGTTTGATCTCATAACGGTTGCCCGATACAGTAAGTGCTACATTTTTCATAGTTCTTCCTTATTATATATTAGGCTAACAAACTCTCTACCTGAGCGATGATCTTCTCTATCTCTGTATCTTTCTCTTCAAGCTCTCGTCTGAGTGCTTCTATTTGTGTATCTTTCTCCCCTTGTGAACCAGATACAGCGGAAAGCTCTGTTTTAAGCTGTGTGTTCTCTTGTTTAATGGTTTCAAAATCATTTTTAAGTTCTGTAATTTTTTCTTGAAGTCTTTGTAATGCGGACATATCTTCTCCATGGTTTATAATTTTATTTGATGTGTTATAATACCAAAAATAATTAAAAATAGAGACTTTTATGCCAAACTTTATCGTAAACAGCCCCTACCAACCTGCAGGAGATCAGGCACAAGCTATAGCACAACTTTCCTCCTCTATAGAAACAGGTAACCAGTATCAAACGCTGCTGGGAGTCACAGGTTCAGGAAAGACCTATACTATGGCAAAGGTGATAGAGAAGACCAAAAAACCTACGCTCATCATGACCCATAACAAAACTTTGGCAGCACAACTCTACTCTGAATTTAAAAGTTTTTTTCCCAACAACCATGTAGAGTACTTCATCTCTTACTATGATTACTATCAACCTGAAGCTTATCTGCCAAGGCAAGATCTCTTCATAGAAAAAGACTCCTCCATCAATCAAGAGTTGGAGCGTCTACGTTTGAGTACCACTGCTTCACTGCTAAGTCATGAAGATGTTATTGTCATCGCTTCGGTTTCTGCCAACTATGGTTTGGGTTCTCCTGAAGATTACCGCTCCATCGTGCAAAAACTCTGTGTGGGTGATGAATATAACCAGAAAGCCCTTCTTCTTAGACTTGTAGATATGGGGTATAAACGTAATGACGAATTCTTTGACAGAGGAGACTTTCGTGTCACAGGAGAAGTCATAGACATTTACCCTGCCTACTCTGAAGAGTTCGCCATACGTGTAGAATTCTTTGGTGATGAAATAGAAGCTATTTATGAATTTAACTCTTTAACCGGTGAAAAAGAGGAGGAGATGAAAGAAGCAACTATCTACTCTGCCAACCAGTTCATTGTCAGTAAAGAGAAGTTGGCACTTGCAGTTAAAAGCATAGAGGAAGAGTTAGGGGAACGTTTAGCCTACTATCAAAAGGAGGATCGCATGATAGAGTACAACCGCCTCAAACAGCGTACCGAATTTGATTTGGAGATGATAGAGGCTACGGGTATGTGTAAAGGGATAGAAAATTATTCACGTCACCTTACAGGTAAAAAACCCGGAGAGACCCCTTACTCTATGATGGACTACTTTGAAGCGATGCATGATGACTACCTTGTCATTGTCGATGAGTCTCATGTCTCCCTCTCTCAGTTTCGAGGGATGTATGCAGGAGACAGAAGCCGTAAAGAGGTACTTGTCGATCATGGTTTCAGACTGCCCTCTGCCCTTGACAACCGCCCTTTGATGTTTGACGAATACATCAACAAAGCACCACACTTTCTCTTTGTCTCAGCCACCCCAAATGAGCTGGAGCTGGAACTCTCTTCAGTGGTGGCAGAACAAGTCGTACGACCTACCGGACTCCTTGACCCTCCTATAGAAGTGATAGACTCTACCTATCAGGTAGAGAATCTACATGACCGTATGAAACCTGTCATAGAGCGAGGCGAGAGGATACTCATTACCGTACTGACCAAAAAGATGGCAGAGGAACTTACGACCTACTACAATGACTTGGGCTTACGTGCCAAGTATATGCATTCAGATCTTGATGCCATAGAGCGTAACCAAGTCATACGCTCTTTACGTTTGGGGGAATTTGACATCCTCATAGGGATCAACTTGCTTAGAGAGGGTCTTGACCTGCCTGAAGTAAGTCTGGTTGCTATCCTCGATGCAGATAAAGAAGGTTTCTTACGCTCCAAAACTGCCCTCATACAAACTTCTGGGCGTGCTGCCAGAAATGCTAACGGTATAGTCTTAATGTATGCCAAGAAGATGACAGACTCCATGAAATTCACCATAGAGACAACCTCTGCCAGAAGAGAGAAGCAGATTACTTTTAACAAAAAACATGATATCACTCCAAAAACTACATTAAGAGAACTTGACACTGACCTGAAAGTCGAAGATGCGGGAGAGCTTTACAACAAACGGAGTAAACTGGATAAAATGCCAAAAGCAGAACGTCAACAACTGGTGAAAGAACTCAAAGCAAAAATGCTGGTAGCCGCTAAAAATCTAGAGTTTGAAGAGGCAGCTAGACTACGGGATGAGATAGCAAAAGTGAAAAAATTGTAATTTTAGCTATAATACGCGAAAATATATACATTATATAGGCAATTTTTATGACTTTAGATTTTAATTCATCACAACTCTACTTTAACCGTGAACTCTCATGGCTTCAGTTCAACTCTCGTGTGCTGGCTCAGGCACTGGATGAGAAACTACCACCGCTTGAACGTTTAAAGTTCCTTGCGATTTACGGAACGAACCTAGATGAATTCTACATGATACGTGTGGCAGGACTAAAGGCACTCTTCAAAGCCCGTGTACAAGAGACAGGAGCAGATAAACTCACACCTAGTGAACAACTGAGTCAAATACATGACTATCTGCACACAGAACATCATGTACTTGAATCTTGCTATACTTCTATCATTTCAGAACTTCACTCACATGGGGTCAATATAAAGAACTATGATGCACTTAGCACTGAAGAGAAAGAGGAGATCAAAGAGATATTTTTCAACGAGATCTACCCTGTCATCATCCCTATTGCCATAGATGCAACACACCCTTTCCCTCATTTGAACAATCTCAGTTTCGGTCTTGCGATCACTCTTGAAGATGACTCAAAGAATATTAAACATGGTCTTATAAGAATCCCCAGAATACTCCCAAGATTTATACAGATCGCACAGACTTTTATACCCATAGAGTCTATGGTGGAACATTTTGCTTCTGAACTCTTCCCTGGATTCAGTCAGCTTGCTTCTACCCCTTTTAGGGTAACTAGAAATGCTGATATTGAGATAGAAGAGGAGGAAGCAGATGACTTTCTTGAAATCCTGCAAGAGGGTCTACGTTCAAGAAACAAAGGTTCACTTATACGTTTGGAACTTACAGAAGACGCAGATAAAGATCTACTTCATTTCCTGCTTTCACATTTAAACCTAGATGAAAATGACATCTACACTTACAAAAGTGTACCTTTAAGCCTTGGAAGTTTATGGCAGATCGTAGGAGATAAAGCACTTTCGCATCTTGTATTACCTACCTTTAATCCAAAGATCCTTCCACCTTTAGACACTGAAAATATTTTTGAAGCCATCGATAAACAAGATGTACTGCTCTACCATCCATTTGATAGCTTTGAGCCAGTCATTCAATTCATCAAACAAGCTGCAGCTGACCCGGATACCCTTGCCATTCGTATGACACTTTACCGAGCCGGTCAGAAGTCACCCATTGTTAAAGCACTCATTGATGCAGTACGTGATGGGAAACAGGTCATGGTACTGGTAGAACTCAAAGCACGTTTTGATGAAGAAAACAACCTCCGTTGGGCAAAAGCATTGGAAGATGCAGGAGCACATGTAGTGTATGGTATCCCTGGTCTCAAGGTCCATGCAAAGATCGCACAGGTCATTAAAAGAAAAGGGAAGAAACTTCAAAGTTATGTACACCTTGCTACAGGGAACTATAACCCTTCTACGGCAAAAATATATACAGATATCTCCTACTTTACCTCCAAAGAGGCTTTTGGAAATGATGCAACACACTTTTTCCATTTTCTTACTGGATTTTCCACCCATACAAAACTCGATACACTCTTTATGTCTCCTGTCCAGATCAAGCCTAAGTTGGTCAAACTCATAGAGAAAGAGGGAAAACACGGCAAAGAGGGGCATATCATCTTAAAAGCCAATTCTCTGGTAGATACAGATATCATTAAAGCACTCTACAAGGCTTCACAGACCGGATGTAAAGTAGACTTGATCATCCGTGGTATTTGCTGCTTGAAACCGGGAATAAAAGGTGTGAGTGAAAATATCAGGGTCTCTTCTATCATTGGAAAGTATCTAGAGCATCCACGTATCTATTTCTTTAAAAACGACAAAAGAAAGTGCTATATCGCCAGTGCTGACCTTATGCCTCGTAACCTAGTGAGACGTGTTGAGCTTATGACTCCAATCATCGAAGAAAACCTGACTCAGAAAATAGAGCAGATACTTATGCTTCAACTTGCGGACAATACACTACGTTGGGAACTTCAAGAAGACGGGAACTATACCAAAATTCCACCTTTGGGTAAAAGTGTCAACAACCATATGGTCTTAGAACAGTATGTCAACAAAATACATGATAAAACAAAAAAAGAGACACCTGATTATGTAAGTCGTCTTGCCAATCGTATCTTAAAGGAGAGTTAATGATCCTAAAATTCAAAGAGTGGACTCCAGAGCTTGGTCGCAATGCCTGGGTTGCAGAAGGTGCTTCTGTCATTGGTCGTACGACTATGGGAGAGGATGCTGCTATATGGTTCGGATGTGTGGTACGTGGTGATGTACATTACATTACTATAGGTGACAGAAGTAACATCCAAGACCTCAGTATGATCCATGTCACACACCATAAAAAACCAGATGAAAGTGACGGAAACCCAACTATCATCGGGAATGACGTTACGGTAGGACACAGAGTGATGTTACACGGCTGTACCATAGAAGATGCTTGTCTTATAGGAATGAGTGCCACTATTTTAGATGGTGCAGTGATAGGCAAAGAGTCTATTGTAGGTGCAGGAAGCTTAGTCACTAAAAACAAAAAATTCCCACCAAGAAGCCTCATTATGGGTAGCCCTGCAAAAGTGGTCAGAGAACTTACTAATGAAGAAGTTGAAGAACTCTATGCTTCAGCTGCGAGGTATGTGAAGTTTAAGAATGAGTACCAATAATGCAACAAACCATAAGCAAAAGTTTTAAAGACATTTTTTCAAGTACTGTCTTACTCTTCATAGCCAAAGTAACACTCATTTCTGTAGCGATCACTGCCATCCTCATCTGGCTCTTTAACACCACACTTGTAAGCTTTGTTAAAAGCTACCTCTCATGGATACCTTGGGAGTGGTTGCAAACCTCAGGAGCTGCTGTGGCTACCATTGCCATTGCCTATATGCTTTTTATTATGGTTCTCTCTATCATTACGTCTCTCATGGCAGAACCAATGCTCATTACATTGGCTAAAAAACACTATCCAGATACACCGGTAATAGGCTCTGCGGATGTAATGACTTCTCTACTCCTAAGTCTTAAATCAGGTGCTATTTTTTTGCTACTCTTTCTCTTTACATTCCCCATCATGTTCATCCCGCTTGTAGGGGCTGTCTATATGTTATGGCTTTGGTCTATTTTACTGAAAAAACCTACCATCAATGATGTGAGTTCTCTATTTATAAAAGATAAAAAAGAGCTGAAAGAGAAAACAAAAAAATCTACTATGCTGGCAATGATCGCTGCAGGATTTAACTATATTCCAGTAGTCAATATTTTTGCACCTGTTTTTGCACAGATCCTATTTTTACATCATATTGTAGGAAGTAAGAATAAAGATAAAACAACTCTTAAAAAATAAAAGTTTTTTGTAAAAAAATATACCGACACTTCTACTTCCTAGCTCCTACCTCCTCACTCTTCATCCGTCTTATTTTTTTACTTGAGATAGAAAATTGTAAAAGGTCGTCTGCTGTTTTCACATACTCCGGCACTGTTTCAAAACTCTTTTCCATCACTTTTGCAGCACACACAGCATCACTAAAAGCACGGTGATGTGTAGCAGTCTCTATCTCTAGAAAATCTATAAGATATGCCAAGCCGTAACGCTCACACTCAAATGTACGTTTAGCCAAGTCAATGGTACAGAGTTTTGGATTGCCAATACCTCCCAAACCAAATCTCTCAAAAGAGGCCATAAGAAAAGAGTGATCAAAGTTAGCATTATGGGCAACAAAAATAGCATCTTGCATAAAATGTCTCAATTTAATCAGGGCTTCCCTTCTTGTCGGAGCATCTATAAGATCTGTTGGTTCAATACCGGTGATCTTTGTGATATATTCAGGTAAAAAAGCACATTCCACAAATGTCTCAAGTTTCTCTGTGATCTTACCATTTTGTATCATCACTGCACCCAGTTCTATGACTTGTGAACTACCCGGTTTACTTCCGTTTGTCTCTATATCTATCACACAGTATTTTTGTTCTTCGTAAGGGGTAAAGAAGGTCTGAAGTCTATATCTGCCATCCTCTGTCTGCTCTATAGGATACCCTGAAGCTTGGAGGAGTATGAAGATCGTATCACTGTCTTCTAACAGTGTCGTATATTTAATAGCAATATGTTTATACTGCTCCTCATTTAAGATACCATCATGTTTACGGAATGCCGTTGTAAGTTCATCAAAGACTTTTTGCATTGGTTATAAATTGCTCAACTTTCTTATGATCTTTCTTACCCTTTACGGACTCCACACCTGAACTGATATCAACACCATAAAAACCATATTTTTTGACTTCTCCTATATTTTCAGGTGTCAATCCTCCTGCAAGAATGATCTTAGAGCAGTCCACACCATCGAACCATTCAAGATTCAAACGTTTACCACTACCACCAAACGCTTCACAATAGGCATCTACCAAACGGTATCTTTGGGCAAATTGCTGGATATCTTCAGCCGATCTTGCACGTACAACAGGAAGAGTTTTATAACCTATCGCATCTAAAGAGTCTTCATCCACATCAAAATGGATCTGTGCCAAAGAGATATCTGAATATTTACAAACTGTATCGATGGTCTCTATACCTTCATTGACAAAAAGCCCCACCCTCTCTACAAAAGGAGGAAGCTGATCAATAATACGTTTTGCTGCAGCAGGGGTAATGTAGCGTGGAGATTGGTTATAAAATACAAACCCCAAAGCATCTGCACCACACTCAACTGCATGCAGGGCATCTCTTAGATTAGTAATACCACATATTTTGACTCGCACAATATTCCTTACTTCAATACAGAAATAGCTTTTTCTATTCCCTCTGGGTGTTTATAGACAAATGAACCTGCAACTACCACATCCACACCTGCTGCCTCAAGTTCTTTTACATTCTTATCATTCACACCACCATCCACTTCAATGAGACATTTAGGGTTTCTAAGTTCGATCAATGATTTCACTCTTTGTGCTTTTTCTATGACTGAAGGGATAAATTTTTGTCCTCCAAAACCTGGATTGACAGACATCAATAATATCATATCTACATCTTCAAGCAAAAATTCTATAGATTCAGGTGGCGTATGCGGATTAAGTACGATCGCCGGTTTTATGCCTAAAGAACGGATCTTTTGTATCAGTCTATGCGGATGTTTCTCCTCTTCAATGTGAAAAGAGATATATTCTGGTTTCAAAGGTGCGAACAGGTCAACAAAAAAACTGTTGTTTTCTACCATCAGGTGAATATCTAACGGTTTTGTCGCTGCTTTCGCTACAGCTTCAACCACAACAGGACCAATGGTAAGGTTGGGTACAAAATGTCCATCCATGACATCTACATGCACAAGGTCACATCCTCCTTCACAAATGGCTTCAACATCACGAGCCAAATGCCCAAAATCAGCAGAGAGTATACTTGGAGCTATTAACATAAAAATCCTAGACTGTTTTATTTTCAACATTATAGCTATATCTTACTTTGAATCATTATTTACCGATGTTTAACAACCCCTTAAGCTTTTTTTGTCTATAATCGCACAAATTTTTCACGTTATTTCAAACGTAACTTTTATGAAGGACATACCATGGCAAGAAAATGCGATATCACGGGTAAAGGCCCACTGACAGGAAACAATGTTTCTCACGCAAACAACAAAACAAAAAGAAGACAACTTCCAAACTTAAGATCTGTAAAGATCACACTTGAGGACGGAACAACAAAAAGAGTGAAAGTAGCAGCATCTACACTCAGAACAATGAAAAAGAAAGCTGCACAAGCTGCAGCAGCGAACTAAGCGTTCTTAAGATAAGAGAGGATATACTCTCTTATCATGATTTTTATCGAAAAAGTTAAAAAGTTTCTCGGATGGAGAAGCGCACCAAAACCGCATATCACACTGAATGACGAATATTATGGTCATTTAGCCCCTTTTAGACTTCCCCTTATTCTTACTGTACTCATTATGCTTATCGGCACAATAGGATACATGGCTATTGAAAATTATCCGTTAATGGATGCTATCTATCAAACAGGTATTACCTTTACCACAGTAGGCTTTGGAGAACAGCGTCCACTTTCTGATATGGGTCGTATCTTTACGATCACATTGATCATCTTTGGCTTTGTTGTTTTTTCTATTGCGGTAGGTATCATTGCTGAAGTTGTCAAAAAGGGTGAATTCCAAAAAACTGCCAAGGAGCGTAAAATGCTTTATGAGATCGCAAGACTAAAACAACACTTTGTTGTTTGTTACCATAATGAGTTTACTGTACAAGTCACCAAACAGCTTCGTGCAAACCATATCCCTTTTGTTGTTGTTGACCCAAGAGAAGATATGGAAGAGATAGCTAAAAAATACCATTATCCTTACTATGTTACAGCAGAAGCACATACTGAAGAGGGGATATTAAAGTCACACCTCTCTTCTGCAAAAGGAGTAATCTCTTTAGCCGACAATGTTGCGGATAATATTGCCGTTATCGCCTCTGCCCGTCTTTATGAAACAGAGATACACAGAGGAAGAAAATATCTTATTATCGCTAATGCAAAAAGCTATGAAGATGAAACAAAACTGCTTAAACTAGGTGCCAATAAAGTGGTTACCGCAACCAAGCTCATGGCACAACGTATCAATGCGATGGCAGCACGACCGGATATGGAGAACCTTCTTCAAGAGTTCTTGTATAAAAAAGATACGCCACTGGACATGGAAGAAGCAAAAGTCTCTAAAACTTCTTGGCTTGCACTTAAAAAGATAAAAACAGCACGCTTTAGAGATGTTGCCAATGTTACCATCATTGGCATCCGTCAAAAAGACGGTAAATTTATCCCTATGCCTAAAGGGGATACCATTATCATGCCTGAATCTAAGCTTCTTCTGATCGGAACAGGTGATGGAATACGTCATGCAAAAAAGATCATACGGAAAAAAACAAAACCTGAAGAATTAAAATATGTTTAAGATCATCGAACTACAAAATGGTTTAGAAAATATCCAAGGTTTTTACTGTGATGCAGTCAATGTAGGCATGCGTCCGGATAAAGATCAGGGGGATGTAGCTTTTATCCGTTCTGAGACACCTTGTGATATCTCTGCGGTATTTACTTCCAATACATTTCAAGCTGCACCGATCAAACATTTTCAGAAGTACCCTAAAGACTTTAAAACTGATTTTGTCCTGATCAATGCAAAAAATGCCAATGCTATGACTGGAGAGAAAGGGGTCGAAGATATTGACACTATTATGTCAACACTCAGCAAAAAGATCAGTGTGACAAACCCTCTTATGTCCTCCACAGGTGTGATAGGCTATCGGCTTCCTATTGACAAAATAACTTCTGCTTTTGATACCTTAGATTTCTCTGCTTCACATTCAGATAAAGCAGCACGTGCCATCATGACCACAGACAGCTTTAAAAAAGAGTTGGCTTACAAAGTAGAGCTTGAAGATGGCAGTACATTTAACATTGCGGCCATCTGTAAAGGTGCGGGGATGATCAATCCTGCTATGGCAACAATGCTCTGCTTTATCATTACCGATGCTGCTATACCTAAATCAGATATGGATGTGCTGCTTACTGCCTCCACGGAAAGATCATTCAACCGTATCTCTGTAGATGGTGATACCTCCACCAATGATACGGTCATGCTACTTTCCAATCAACAAAGTGAAATCTATGATAAAAAAGCATTTGGTGAAGCACTTAACAAGATCATGTTTGAACTCGCAATGATGATATTGCGTGACGGAGAGGGTGCGAACAAACTTGTAGCTTTTGAAGTTAAAGGGGCAAAAAGTTTGGAAGAGGCAAAAACTGCTTCTATGGCACTAAGCAATTCATTACTGGTAAAAACTGCACTCTTTGGAGAAGACCCGAACTGGGGACGTATCGCTTCAACCATAGGTGCCAGCGGTATTGTATGTAACGAGAGTAAACTTACTATCTATTATGATGATCTACTGATCTACTCTGATGCATTCAGAGAATTAGATGAGGCACGTGAAGCACAAGCCTATAAGATCATGAAGCAAGAGAGTTTCAAAGTAATATGTGATATTGGTTTAGGAGAGGCAACGTATACTTCTTACGGATGTGATCTTAGTTATGAATATGTAAAAATTAATGCAGAATATAGAACATGAAAATTTACAATTTTAACTCTCTACTAACCACAAAAAAGTTATAATTAGACTATATCAATATGAGGAATTAACATGTTACACGAATACAGAGATGAGATCCATGAACTAAAACAAGAAAATGCACATTTTGCAAGAATTTTTGAAAAACACAATGAACTTGACCAAAAGATAGAGCATGCTGAAATGGGAGATACGCCTATGACAGATATGGAACTTGAAGTACTTAAAAAAGAAAAGCTTCTTTTAAAAGACGAAGCTTATAAAATGATCATGGATCATAAAAAATCTAAAGTATAATCATAACAGTGGGCTTTGCCCCACTTTTACGCTCCTCTTAACACAAATATCCTATACTTACAAGAAAACTAAAGAGATCCAAATATGGCATCATTCAATACTATTACCAATATTCCCCAAGCACTTTTAGATACACTCCAAAACCTTACTTTTTCAACGATGACAGAAATACAGGAAAAAGCGATCAATCCTATACTTGAAAAAAAGGATATTTTGGCACAATCTAAGACAGGTTCAGGAAAAACCTTAGCCTTTGGACTACCGTGTATCATGCAAACAGATACAAACAGTTACAAACCACAAACCATCATCATCACACCCACAAGAGAGTTGGCAGATCAGATAGCTGTAGAACTTAGAAAGATCGCTTCCTATAAAGCCAATCTCAAAATCCTCACACTTTATGGTGGAGTACCACTGAGAGCACAAGCAGAGTCATTGGCAAAAGGGGCTCATATACTCATTGGTACACCAGGACGCATCCAAGATCATTTAGCAAAAGAGACGCTCACACTTGAAAGCATAAAGACACTGGTTTTAGATGAAGCAGACCGTATGCTGGATATGGGCTTTTATGATGAGATCGTTAAAATCGGCTCCAATATGCCACGCAGTAAACAGACACTTCTTTTTTCTGCAACATTCCCGGAAAAAATAGAAAAGCTAGCCAAAGCACTACTCAAACAACCTCTGACTATCAAAGTAGATACCATACAAGAGGCTACCAAAATAGATGAAATTGTTTACGAGACAACAGACAAGTTTAAAACCCTTACTGCTCTCATACAGTCATACCAACCAGAGTCACTACTCATCTTCTGTAACACAAAAGCAGAAGTGATCTCACTTACCGATACATTGGCTGGACGTGGGCATGCAGTTATAGACATACATGGGGATTTGGATCAACGAGATAGAAACGAATCTGTCATTGCTTTTTCCAATGGTTCAAAGCGTATTATGGTAGCAACCGATGTTGCCTCACGTGGATTAGACATTAAAGGTATAGCATTGGTGATAAACTACGACCTCCCTTTTGATGCAGAAGTCTATACCCACCGTATAGGACGTACAGGACGTGCAGATGCTACAGGTACTGCAATATCCCTCTTTTCTCCTAAAGACAGCGAGAAGTGTACGTATGTACTTCAAAAAGCTAAAAAAGCTGAGTTGAAGGAGCTACGAATAGATGCGAAATTCAAAATGATCTCAGAGTATGATACACTTTGTCTTAATGGTGGTAAAAAAACCAAACTACGTGCCGGTGATATACTCGGTACACTTTGTAAAGAGATAGGGATAGACAACAAACATATAGGGAAAATAAACATCACCGATACAAAGTCTTACATCGCCCTGCATCATACGGTAGTAGATAAAGTATTTAAGGCGTTGAAAAAAGTGAAGATCAAAAAGAAGAAGTATGTCGCTTGGATATTGGATTAATCTTCCAATATCTCTCTGCGTTTTTTATTTCTCATCACATAAAAAACAGTAATTAATATAACACTTATTAAAGCAACAAGTGTCGCAGACTTTAAATACTCAGAGATAAGTGCTTCATTTGAACCTACTAAGTAACCCACTATCACAAGTACTACTACCCATATACCTGCACCTAGAGCTGTATAAAAAGAAAATTTTGCTATATTCATACGTGCTAGTCCTGCCGGTAGTGAGATAAGCTGACGGATACCCGGGATGAGTCTGCCTGTAAAAGTAGAAATTTCCCCATGTTTAGAGAAAAAAGTATCTAATTTGGCTAAGGTCTCTTCTTTAATAAAAAAATATTTACCATATTTTAAAATAAATTTTCTTCCAAATATCATTGCTAAATAGTAATTAAGCAGTGCACCTGTGATAGAACCTAAGATACCTACTAGAATAATAATGTAGAGATTCATTTCACCTTTAAACGCAAGATAGCCTGCCGGTACCATGATAATTTCACTGGGAAAAGGGAAGAAAGTACTCTCAAGGAACATAAGAAGGAAGATACCCATATAACCCATATCTCCAATGGCTTGGACAATGGATTGGGCTATTTCATGTATCATTTAATAATTTAAAAAGTGACTATTCACTATAGGCACCCACAGCAGTGAGTCTTTTATAGCGCTGATCCAACAACTCATCTATACTAAGCTCTTGAAGCACTTTAACACTCTCTACAAAGTATGTTTTAAGTACTTCTGCTGCAGTTGTTTTGTCACGATGTGCACCGATAAGCGGTTCATCAAGTATATCATCAATAAGTTTATGCTCTAAAAGGTCACTTGGGGTGATCTTTAATGCTTTGGTTGCTGTCTCTACCTTGGATGGGTCATTCCATAAGATAGCAGAACACCCTTCCGGTGAGATCACTGCAAAGACAGAATAACGCATCATTACTAACTTATCTGCCACACCGATAGCAAGTGCCCCACCGGAACCACCTTCTCCAATGACCACAGAGATCATAGGCACTTTCACAGAAGCAAATTCAAAAAGGTTCTTAGCGATCGCTTCGCTCTGACCTCTCTCCTCTGCTCCAAGACCCGGATATGCACCCGGGGTGTCAATAAGCATAAGCACAGGAATGTCAAATTTTTCTGCCATTTTTACCGCACGCAAGGCTTTTCTGTATCCTTCAGGATTAGGCATACCAAAGTTTCTTTTGATCTTATTCTTAACGCCACGCCCTTTTTGCTCACCGATCACCATAGTCTTTTGACCATCGATCCAACCGATATAACACAAAATAGCAGGGTCATCACGAAATGCCCTGTCACCATGGATCTCATATGCATTTTCCATGATCAATTTAATATAATCCAATGCATAAGGTCTGTCCGGATGACGTGCAAGTTGAAGTTTTTGGTAATCACTGAGTGAACCAAAGGTCTTTTCAACCTCTTTTTCCAACTCTTTTTGAGACTTCTTAACCGCTTCTAAATTGGCAATGGCATGTGCAGATACTATCTCTTCTTGTATCTTCTCAATTTTATTCTCAAAATCTAAATAAGTTGCCATTTAAAATCCTTATATTTTCTTAAAGATAACGACGCCGTTTGTTCCACCGAAACCAAATGAATTACTCATAGTAATATTAATATCTGCTTTTCTTGCACCCGTAGTAATATAATCCAGATCACAATTTTCATCAGGAGTTGTATGATTGATCGTTGGAGGAAGTACACCGTCCCTCATAGCCATAAGACATACTACTGCCTCAATAGCACCTGCGGCACCCAGACAGTGACCTATTTGCCCTTTAATAGAACTTACAGGAGGACAGCTCTCTTTACCGCCAAGCAATTCTTTAATGGCTGCTGTTTCATTTTTATCATTCACCGGTGTAGAGGTACCGTGTGCATTAATATAATCAATATTTGGTTCACCTGCCATTTTATAGGCACCCTTCATCGCACGAAGTGGTCCATCCATCGTTGGTGTAGTAATATGGTTTGCATCACCACTCTCACCAAATCCAATAAGCTCCCCATAGATCGTAGCACCACGTGCAACAGCATCATCATAACTCTCTAATACCAATGCACCGGCACCTTCACCCATCACAAAACCATCACGGTCTGCATCAAATGGTCTTGAAGCTGTTTTTGGGTCATCATTTCTTGTAGAGAGTGCTTTCATTGCTGCAAATCCACCGATCCCTACAGGACAGATAGCAGACTCTGCACCCACAACCAACATTTTGTCTGCAGTACCAACCATAATGGCTTTCGCAGCATCAGCGATAGCATGTGTTCCTGCAGCACAAGCAGTTACTGCCGAAAGGTTTGGACCTTTAAGATTTTGATAGATAGAGATAAATCCGCCAAGCATATTAACAAGAGAAGAAGGAATGAAAAAAGGAGAAATTCTTCTTGGCCCTCTGCTTTCACATACGACTGAGTTCTTCTCAATATTCGGAAGTCCACCGATCCCTGAAGCAGAAACCACACCAAATCTCTCTCTATCTACATTTTCAGGAAGTTTTGCATCTTCCATTGCTTCTGCCGCAGCCTTAAGTCCGAGTTGAATGAATCTGTCTGCTTTTTTAGCCTCTTTGGCATCCATCACAGAGAGTACATCAAAGTCCATGATCTCCCCTGCAATTTTTGCAGACTGCTTTTCAATATCAAATGATTCGATCACTTTAATACCACATTCTCCCTCTATAATGGCAGAAAATGCACTCTCTTTATCAAGTCCTAAAGAATTGATCATTCCTAAACCTGTCACTACTACTCTTTTCACTGCTTCTCCTATGTCTGCTTAAATAAGATATATATCACTATTTCATAAAATGGTTAGATATATCTTATCTCCCCGAAGGGAAATAGATTCAAATTATACGTTTTCGATAAATTTGATCGCATCAGCTACAGTTGCAATAGCTTCTGCTTGGTCATCAGGAATTTCGATATCGAATTTCTCTTCAAGTGCCATTACCAACTCAACAACATCAAGACTGTCTGCCCCAAGATCCTCTACGAATTTAGACTCTTCTTTAACCTCATCCGGGCTCACATTTAGTTGTTCAACAACTACTTCTTTTACATCATCAAATAATGCCATTGATTACTCCTTAAGTGTTTAAAAATACGCACAAGTATAGCAAAAAAATGATAAAAAGCATCTATTTTTAGCTAAATACTTACTTGTATTACAGAGTAAATCGTGTTTTTGTGAAGAAAAAGTGAAGCTAAGGTTCTCCCAAGAGCTTCTTTTTAACAAATGGATCATGTAGATTTTTACCTTGAAGCATCAAAAGTTTCATCTCTTCATAAGAGATCAGTCCCTCTTTGTGTACTTCAACTGCCCCAAATCCATACCCCATAGGTGTAGGAGCAATACGGGAATACCATGCTTTTTTTGCATCGATCCACCTGTGGGTATCAAGTGTCTGTGTCAGCATTTTTGCAATGCTTGGTTGATGATTTTTAAGCCAAAGTATCACACAGCCTATTTCATCAAAAAAATAGGTATCTCCCTCTTGCGTAATGATCTGGGCAGCATACTCCAACTTCTCAACATCCATATTGCACTCTGAACATTGATACTCTTTTGGTTTGATCTCTACTGCTTGATGTGCTTTGTTTCCTTTATAAACATACCTTGCACCCTCTTGTGTTCCTAGCGCTAAAAAAAGTATAACAATAATAGCAACCACCACACTAAACGTTAAAAGGTTTAACAATATTTTTTTCAAAGTAAAACTCCATTTTTCAAATAATAAACTACTACATAAGCACTACAGATCACTACAAATAGGCTAAGCAATACTAACGCAATTCTCTTTAAATTTTTTGAGTTTTGTTTAAAGAAGTAGTGCATTACTGCACTGTCTATCGTTAAAAAAATACCAAAAAGCAGTAGCCCCCATATTAGATAGCCAACATAATAATAGTGATCTTGCAACATACAAAAAGGGCACTGATGTGTAGGAAGCTGATAGATATAGGTACCAAAAAAATAGACGACTGCATAATATGCTACTACACCAAAAAGCAGACTGGCAATGATACTTAAAAGTAATCCCTGAGAGACAATACTCAATACTGTTAAAGCAAACAGCAGATAAAAGAGCATCAGAAGTTTAGAAATATCCAAACCAAAAGGCAATCCGTTTGCTCCTCCTACTTGTCCAAATATGACAGAACAACAGGTGACAGGATTGCTTGTTTCTATGTGGGTAAAGTAGAGTATATCCAAGATAAACTCTGCACTCAGGAAAAGAAAAATAACAGTAAAAAACCACGATTTCAATGTGAGGTAAGGGTAATTTTTCTCTTTCAGATCTACACTATTCACACTCAGCCATAAACCGCTCAAAAAGAGGATAATGATCTTGAGTGTCAACAGGGGATTACCATACGCATTGGCTTTGATCACCCCTGCCCCACACATCGCTCCGGGGATCAGGTTAGAGAGATTATCTATAGTATAAACGAAGTAAGGAAGTAGCACTACTTTTAAAAGTATAACAAAAAAGATAATGGTCATTACCAAATAGGAGCGGTTCTCAAGATTGAACTGCTCTGTGGTAAATGCATCAAAATTCCATTTTTTTAGTAACCCAAGGGTGACAAGAAAAGCAACAAAAAGCAGAAGATAGAGCAGTGTCTCAGAGAGAAGATAGACGATAACTTCATTGCTTAAAAGTATCTCATTCACTGCTCCCTACTCCTTGCTCCTTATTCACTATCTTCCCATCTTCCATATGAACTACCTTATTTACAAAAGAGAGTCCCTCAAACAGAGGATCATGTGTAGCAACAATGATAGTCTTTCCCATATCATGCAGGGATTGGAGTATTTCAATAAATTTCAATGAGTTGGCTCTGTCTAAGTTGGCGGTGGGTTCATCACAGAGTATGAGCTTAGGTTCATGTACCAAAGCTCTGGCAATGGCACAACGCTGTTTCTCTCCCCCTGAAAGTGCTTTTACTTCAGCCTTGGCTTTATGTGAAATAGAAGCCAATGCCATACTCTTTTGCGTCATCTCTTTGATCGTAGAGAGGTCAAGTCCTACATTGATCAACGGTGCCATAACATTCTCTTCTACACTCAGTGCTTCCAACAGGTTAAAATGCTGAAAGATCACCCCTACTGTTTTAGCACGGTAGGCTGAAGCATGTAAGTCAGGGAGTTTAGAGATAAGTTCACCCGCAACAACGATCTTCCCTGAACTTGGTTTATCAAGCCCTGCGATCAGTGAGAGGAGTGTTGATTTTCCACTTCCACTCACCCCACTTAAGATCACTGTCTCTCCTTTACTGACCTGTAGATCAATAGACTTCAATGCTTCAAATGCCTGGGCTGTTCCCTCATTATAGATTTTATGAATATTTTCAAGTGTTACCATCATCTACTCTCCCTCACTGCTACTTACTACCTGCTCACTACTCACTCTCACAGCATCGCCTCTTTAGGTGGGGTTACTGCTATTTTCCATGCCGGTATGAGTACAGCTGCTAAAAACGGTACTGCATAAAAGAGGAAGATCGATCCTAAAAGTCCAAACTTCACTACCGGTACAAATGTCACATGGTTAGACAAATTGGCACCCCCTAAGAATATCTGGCTTAAAAGCGGTGCATTGAGTACAAATACATACCCGTATGCCAAAACCACTCCCAAAATAAAGCTTACTATAACAATAGTCAGATTTTCATAAAATTTCAGTTTCAAAATATCTTTGATACTCCAACCGATCGCACGGAGGATACCTATCTCTTTTCGCTCTGTAGAGTAGACCATGGAGTACCGCTGATAGAGAATGAGTATAAAGGTTACTATGGTTACCAGATAGAGGATCAAGAAGAGTCCTCCCTTGTAGTTATAGAGGTTCTCGTATGCTTTTTTCACTTCTCTTTTCTCAACCACTCTAACATCATAGAACATCAAATGCAGTTTGGTAATGATATTGTCCCACTCTGCATCATTGGGTACATTGAAGGTCACATCTGTCACCTCATCTTCCTCCATACCAAAGATCTCTCTTGCCAGATCGATTGGCATGATGATCATATCATTGGCTATAAGGTTGGCTTGACTGGAAAGGGTTTGGGCTATCTTTACTTTTTTGAAGCTACCTTTGGGTGTCTTGAAGGTAAAAGCATCATTAAAATAGTGTGCAGTTAAAAATCTCTTAACCCCCTCTCCCACCAACATGCTCTCTTGTGCTAAAAATGTTTTTAAATCTAGATTTTTTACCAAAGCGTTCAGCTCTTTACTGTTTTGCTCCTCAAAGAAATCAATCCCTACCACCAAAAAAGCATTTTCTCTAGGGGTAAAAAAATATCTACCATACACTCTTGGAGCTACTTTAGATACCCCGTTGATCTCCATGATCTTATCGAGCCAAGAAGCTGGTGTATTGACAGCTTTCCCTGCCTGAACTCTGGTTACACAGAAGTCTGCCTGTTTTTTCAATGTACCAAAAAGTGAATACTGTAAGGAGGAGGAGATAAAAAGCACCGCACTTAAAAGAAAAATGATGATCACCGAGATCAGTACTGCACCGATATGTTTACTTTTTTGTTTAAAAAGCAACAGTGTAAGAAAGTGTAAGAAAGCACTACTTTGCATAGACCACATCCATTTTGTTCAGTGAAAGCATCTGTGGGTAAGCTGGATTATCTACTCTTTCATTAAAGTGTACTCTTGGCTCATAGTAAGCCACACTCAATGAAGGGGATGAAAGTTGTGTCACACTGCTTATGTGTTGCACCATTCTTTGTGATGCTTCATTATCATAAGAGAGGTAATGTACAGAGACTGCAGCTACCGATATTATCAAAAATGCAACCACTATGAAAAAAGGTTTGATCATTTTATTGCTCTATCCCATCCAATGCCATGACCATACTATCGGTTATTTCATCAAATTTCACAACTGCTTTCCCATGATGCTCCTCTTTAAATGCATGAGCACTTTTTTGGGTTTTAAAAGGGATCAACTCATGTCCCATCGGACCATAGACATCTGAATCCAACACATAAAAAGCCTCTTTTGCAGAGATCATTTC
>Ga0256827_10000661_pt1 | contig 21546 bp, 17 predicted proteins | sample CV84metaG_FD_185977 | JGI IMG/M metagenome (GOLD analysis project Ga0256827, IMG submission 185977) | Hydrothermal vent microbial communities from East Pacific Rise, Pacific Ocean - CV84 | ecosystem: Environmental > Aquatic > Marine > Hydrothermal vents | place: Pacific Ocean: East Pacific Rise... | reverse complement strand
AATATGTTAATGGATTGGGCTGATGCAGATCCTGTTAGCCAAAAAGAAATTGACAGAAATAATGCTGTTTATGATATTCAAGATAATCGCAATCCATTTATTGATCATCCTGAATATATTTGTTTGATTTGGGGAAGCAACTGTAATTCTGCAATATACGATTACACCAATGCTTCGTTCACAGTTTTTCCAAATCCTGCTGAAAATTATTTTCAATTAAATTTAACAAATCCAAAAGTATCGGTTTCTAGTGTTGATATTTATTCAATTACAGGTGAGCTTATTTTTGTTGATACAGATTATTGCAAGAACGAAAAATATGACATTTCAGAATTTGAAAAAGGAATTTACATCATAAATATTTTAACAGATAAAGTTTCTATTACAAAAAAACTAACTGTAAATTAATCACTTGCAATTACTTCATTTAAAAAACACCAATATTTATTTTAACCTTGCGGTTGAAGAATATCTGTTAAAAGAAAAAACTGAAGATTATTTTATTATTTGGCAATCGGAAAATGCTTTGGTTTTTGGAAAACACCAAAATGTTTTTGAAGAAATAAACCTTGCATATACCCTCGAAAATAAGATTAATATTGCTCGCCGAATCTCTGGCGGTGGTACTGTTTTTCACGATTTAGGAAATGTGAATTTTAGTTTAATCCTAAACAAAACAGAAGGCAAACAAATTGATTTCGACCAACATACAAAACCAATCTACGAATTTTTAAAATCAATAAATATAGATGTAAAATATTCCGATAGACACGATTTATTTATTGATAATAAAAAAATATCTGGAAATGCCGAACATGTTTTCAAAAACAGAGTTTTGCACCATGGAACTCTTTTGTTTAATTCCAATTTAAACCAGTTGCAAAAATCTTTAATTATTTCTAAAAATAAATTCAGTAGCAAATCTATAAAATCCGTAAGTAGCAATGTTGCAAATATTTCAAACTACACAAACTTAAGTTTAAAAGATTTTATTTCTAATTTAAAAACTTTTGTTTCTTCATATTTCAACATTAAACATGGAATTAAATTACAAGAAAAAGAAATATCTGAAATTGAAAAATTAAAAAACAACAAATACGCAAACAATTACTGGATAATTGATTACAGCCTAAAGTTTAATTTCAAAAACAGCTTTAACAACTACACAATTGAACTTAAAGTTGAAAGAGGAACAATTGAGAATTTTAAATTTTCACCTGATATTGAAAACATCAAAGAAATATTTATAAAGCAAAAATATTACCCTGAAACCATACTAAAACTAATAACTTCAAATAATTTAGGCGAAAAATTAGGAATGGAAAATAAAGATTTACTCTTAAACTTTTTTTGATTATTATGTTAAGTTTTAGTACTTTGCAATAAAGTTTGTCTATAAAGTCCGATTTCAGCGTTGTTGCTCAAAATCTAAATCCTCAAATACTTTAGTATTCTGCGGTTTAAATTTCTCACACGCCTTAAACTCAAACTTTCTAGCTCAAACTTTTTAGTATCTGAACAGAAAATATTTAATGAAATAAAATTAATTCATTGTTATGAAAATACTTATTGCACCAATGGCTGCAGCTGCACCAACTGCGGGACCTTTTTCAAGGGCTAAAGCAATTGCTTTAGAAGCAAAAAAACGTGGACACGAAATAGCTTTTTGTGCTGCTGAAGAAATGAATTATAAAGCAGTTGAGGGAGTTAAGAATTATTACTGCCCTATTCCAAAATTATTTGGCAGAGTTCCTTTTCCTATTGCAAAAAGAATGCTGCCAATTATTCAAAAACTAAAACTACAAGAGAAAAAAGAAGTTACAAGCTTTGAACAAGTTTTGTTTATTTCGGGAGCAATTGCCGGTAATTTTTTTGCTAAAGATGTTTCTTGGATTAGAAAAGCTATTCAAGATTTTAAACCCGATGTAGTTTTTGCAGAATTTAGACTGGCAGCAATTGTTGCAGCTAAATTAGAAAATGTAAAAGTTGTAACAGATTATAGTTATCCTACTCAAAAAGAATATGCTTCGTCGCCGGAATACAGCAAAAATCTTAAACTTTATCTTAAAAAAAATAATTTACCCGAAATAGAATCCGCTTTAGATATTTTTAATTGGGCAGACCAAAAAATTGTAGTCAGCTCACCCGATTTAGAACCATTAAAACAAGAGAATATTCATTTTGTTGGTCCACTTTTTTCTTTAGATAAAACAAATGTAGAAAAAGGAAAGAAAAATATTATCTTTTATATGGGCTCAGGAACAATTAGTTCTGCTAAAATGATAAGCGTAGCAACTGAAGCTTTTAAAAACACTGAATACCAAATTTATATTGCATCACCAATTAAAAACAAAAAAAATAAATATCAGAATATACACATACAAACAAGATTTAATTTCAGTAAACTTATGCCCGATTGTACTGCATTTATTAATCATGGTGGACAAAATAGTATTATGACAGGTTTAATTTATGCCGTACCACAAATTATTTTCCCCGGAAAAATTTTCGAAAGAAAATATAATGCAAGTTCAATTGAAAAAATTGGTGCAGGTTTTCATTTTACTGAAGATGATTTTACTACTAATAAAATATTATTGACAATAAACAAATTTGAAAATAATTCTATTTACAAAACAAATGCTGAAAAAATTGGAAATAACTTACTAAAATTAGGAGGAGTTTCTAAACTTATAGATATTATAGAAGATTTATAATATTATATATTTATCTAAAAAAATAATAAATATAGAATTATAAAACAAAAAAACTTTAAGTTTGTAGTGAAATTTAAGAAGAATGAAATATTTAAAATTAATAGCAAAAATAATAGCTTATATCATAGGGATATATTTATTTATTGGTTTAGTTTTACCTATAACAATTAGTCCGGTTTATAATTTTCCTGAACCAAAAGTTTTTTCAGGTGACAAAATTTATAATCCATATAAAAATATTGAGTTTAAACGCAAAAATTGGTTAAAAGGCAATTTTCAAGTTCAGTCGAGAGCTTGGGGAGGAATAACTGATGGCGAACAAAATACAAACGACAAGGTTCTTGCTCGCTACCAAGATTTAAAATATGATATTATCGGCATATCAGATTATCAAAAAATTAACTATTCAAATAAAGATGATAGTTTGTTTATTCCGATTTATGAACATGGTTATAACGTTAAAAAGACTCATCAGGTTTTAATTGGCTCTAACAAAGTGCTTTGGTTTGAATATCCGCTTTACCAGACACTTGACAATAAACAATTTATACTTGATTTATTAAGAGATGATAATAAAATTATAGCTCTTGCTCATCCTCAGTTCAGCTTGGTTGGTTATAGTACCGAAGATGTAAAATATCTAACAAATTACGATTTATTAGAAGCATTAAATCATCAACGATTTTCGTTTCCACAGTGGGATTCGGCACTATCAGCAGGAAAAATATCATACATTTTAGCCGATGATGATACTCATGATATAGATAATCCTTATTTAGTGGGCAGATTAGGAACAATGATTTATTGCGAAAACCCAAGTGCAGATAATGTTATAAAGGTATTAAAACAAGGAAAAACTTATGGGTATAGTGTTTACACTCCAAATAACGATACATTTGAAGGGAAAATGAAACGTCTTAAAGACTTTCATTATCTTCATTATCTAAAACTTGAAAATGATACAATTAAAATCAAAGTTGATGAAACGCCAAAGAAAATTGTATTTATAGGTCAAGGTGGAGAAATAAAAAAAACAGTTAAAAATTCTTCGGAAACTTCATATAAATTTAAAGAAAACGACACATACATAAGAACAGAGGTGTATTATAGAGCTAATGATGAAGACGCAATGTTTTTAAATCCTGTTTTCAGATATTCCGGCGAAAAACCGGTAAAAGAAATAGCAATAATAAATTGGACAAAAACAATTTTGTATAGAGGTTTAGCTATATTGGTGATATTTACTATTATGTTTTTTATTATTAAACGATTTTTCATAAAATCAAAATAGCTTAAACAATTACGAGATTTATGCAAAAAGAAAAGAAATATCTTCTAATAATTATTCTTACAAGTTTTGTTATTCGTTTGTTTTTTGCTGCAAATCTACAACTTGGAAACGACGAAGTATATTATTGGTTATACGCTAAATATCCCGCATTAAGTTATTTCGACCATCCTCCAATATTAGGTTGGCTTTTATCAATTTTTACATTTAATCTTAATTTAGACAGCGAACTTACCTTAAGATCTATGTCTTTAGTTTTTGGTGCTATAAATACTTTTTTTGTATATAAAACTGCTGAAATACTGAAAGATAAAAAAGCCGGATTAATTGCTGCTGCATTATATAATAGCTCTATATATTTATTTGTTATTAGCGGAATATTTATCTTGCCGGATAGCCCAATGCTCCTATTTTGGACATTATCTTTATACTTTTCTGTTAAATTATTATTTACAAACAGCAGCTTTAATAAAAATATAATAATAATTGGAATATTAATTGGATTAGCAGCATTGGCAAAACTACACGCAATTTTAATTTGGTTTGGTTTCTTGTTATATTTTGTTAGATATAAAAAAGAGTACTTTAAAAAACCAAGTTTATATTTATCAGGTTTTATAAGCTTATTGATTTTACTACCATTCTTTATTTGGAATTTTCAAAATGACTTTGCTACTATTCGTTTTCAGGGAAATAGAATGTCTTTTTTCGAGTCAGGAATAAATTTCAATTATTTTTTAAGCGAAGTTTTAGGAGAGATATTATATAACAACCCTATAAATGTTGCAATAATAATATTTTCAGTAATTATAGCTTTAAAATCAAAATTTGAAAACAAACAAAAAATAAGATTTTTATTGTTTTCATCAATACCGATAATAGCAATATTTTTGTTTGTATCACTTTTTAAAAGAACACTCCCACACTGGTCTGCTCCGGCATATCTTCCGTTAATAATATTAACAAGTTTGGTTTTATCAGATAAATCAAAAAAAATTATACCTCTATCAATTAAAATATCTTTTATATTTATTTTCACATTATTGATTATTGCTTTTGCTGAAATAAAATATGGTATAATTCCACAAAAACAAACCACTGACATTAAATTAGGTGAGAACGATTTTACGCTTGATATGTATGGTTGGGAACAAATTAATAATGAGTTTGAAAAAATTAAAAAAACAGATGCCGAATTCTCTGATAAAGCAATAATTGTGGCTCATAAATGGTTTAATGCTGCTCATTTAGATTATTATGTAGCTTCAAAAAACAATATAAAACTTGCTGCAATAGGTAGTATAAACGATATTCACGAATACAAAAGGATTAACGAAATAAACAATATTCCTCGTAAAGGACAGAATGCCTATTTTTTTAATCTAAGTCGTAATTTAATTGATATTGAAATATTTGCCTCAGAATTTAAAGAAATAGAATTATATAAGAAGTTTTATGTTTACAAAAACAATAAACCAGTTGAAACAGTTTTTGTTTATAAGCTATATGACTATCAATCTCAAAAATAAAACTATTCTTGAACATAAACACGCTTAACTCTTCGCGATATGCTTGTAAGGATTTCGTAAGGGATTGTATTTAACTGTTTTGCAATTTTTTCAATTGTATATTCATTATTGAAAATTACAACCTCGTCGCCTTCTTTTGCGTTAATATCTGTAATATCAATCATTGTCATATCCATACAAATATTACCAATTACATTTACCAATTTTCCATTAATTAATACTTTGCCCACACCGTTACTTAATGCACGATTCATACCATCGGCGTAGCCAATTGGGATAATTGCAATTCTGCTATCTTTATTAACTTTTCCCTTTCGATTATAACCAACAGTTTGGTTTTTTGTAACATTTTTTATCTGAGTAATTGTAGTTTTAAGAGAATTAACATATTGCAATTTATTCATATTAGTACCAAATCCGTAAAGCCCAATTCCTAAACGCACCATATCAAACTGTGCATTTTCAAAACGTTCTATTCCGTTTGAATTTAAAATATGAACCAAAGTTTTAATATTTAATTCAATTTTTATCTTGTCAGATACTTTCTTTAATATATCAATCTGATTGTTAGTAAATTCATCGCAATTATTATCTTCGCTAGAAGCCAAATGAGAAAAAATTGAATTTACTTTTATAGCAGGTCGTTTTTTAAGCTCTTCAATTAGCTCATCAATTTCATCAGCTTCAAAGCCCAAACGCTTCATTCCTGTATCAATCTTAATATGAACAGGAGCCGAAACCAAACCATTTTTTCGCACAACTTTATGATATGCCTTTAAAATCCTAAAATTATAAATTTCCGGTTCAAGCTGATAATCTATTAATATTTCAAAGCTGCGTTCATCGGCATTCATTACCATTATTGGCAAATCTATACCTGCTTTTCGCAATTCCACTCCTTCGTCGGGATATGCAACTGCCAAATAATCTACACCATGATATTGAAGTGTTTTAGCAATCTCGTACATTCCGCTGCCATACGAAAATGCCTTTACCATAACCATCAATTTCACATTTGGCTTAAGCAATGATTTGTAATAATTCAAATTATCAACCAAAGCACTTAAATTAATCTCAAAAACTGTTTCGTGAACCTTTTCTTGCAAAATATTTGAGATTAACTCAAACTCAAATTTTCTTGCTCCTTTCAGCAGTATATCTTCTTTTTTGAAATTATCTTTATTAAATTTATTGATAAAATCATCGGTGGTTTTATAAAACTCTGAATTGTCAGCAAATTTATTGGCAAATGAATTTATAGTTTCACCAATTCCTATAAATCTGTCAATTTTTTTCTTTCTTACAAGTTCAGAAATCTCAGAATAAAGAGCATTATCATTCTTTCCACTTTGTATGATATCAGAGAGAATTAGCGTCTTTTTATTATTTTTATTTTGCTGATGAAGAAAATCTATAGCTATTTCTAATGAGCTTAAATCTGAATTATAATAATCGTTTATAATCAAACAATTATTAACTCCATCTTTTAGTTCCATACGCATTGCAACTGGTTGCAAGAGCTTTATTCTATCGGCAATTTCTTGATTGGCAACATCTAAAACCAATAACAAACACCAAGAATTTATCGCATTTTCAATTGAAGCTTCATCAGTAAAAGGTATTGTAATTGATATTTCTTCAGTTTTATAAATTGCTGTTAATTTTGTTGAATTACTACTTTTTTCAATAGTTTTTATTTGTAAATCGGCATTTGTTTTCTTCGACCAAGTAAAAAGTTTGTTTTCATAATCAAACTCTTTTTCTGTTTTTATTTGGATATCAACAAGCTGATAATCTTTACAATATATCACTAAATCACTATCAGTAAAAAGCTTTAATTTTTCCGAAATTTTATGTTTATAATCCATAAAATTTTCTTGGTGTGCCTCGCCAATATTTGTAAAAATCCCGATGCTTGGTTTAATTAATTTTTGCAGCTTATTCATTTCCGAAGGTTCAGAAATTCCTGCCTCGAAAATTGCAAGTTCGGTATCTTCTTTTAACTGCCAAACCGAAAGTGGCACACCAATTTGCGAGTTAAATGATTTCGGGCTACGAACTAAATTATAATCAGATTTTAATAAATCGAAGAGCCATTCTTTTATTATAGTTTTACCGTTGCTCCCTGTTATCCCTATAACGGGAATATCAAAAGAATTACGATGAAATTCGATAATTTTATGCAGTGCAACAATTGTATCGTCAACAAGTAGAAAACTAGTTTCGTTAAACTCATTAATATTTTCAGGTAATTCGCTTACAATGAAATTACGAACACCTTTTTTATACAAGTTATCTATGTATTTGTGCCCGTTGTGGCGTTTACCAGCAATTGCAATAAAAACTGAATTTTCATAATCGCTAATAGTTCTACTATCGATTATAATATCAGTTATAGTAGCCAAACCGCTACCAAACAGCTCAGATTTAGTTATTTCTGCAAATTTACTTAATGAATAAATCATAAATAGTTTATAATAATTTGTAAAGTTAAAAGTTTGAGAGGTTTTTAAATATTAAAAATATTATTTTTTACTAACATTTTTATTTTTAAATAAATTAATAGATTCCACATGAGCTAGAATGTTTCTTCATCAAGCTTTTATAAATCTATTATTACATAATTCTTTCTACTAAAATCTTATATCTATCAACCAAGCTAAGCATTTGCATTTCTACAATAATTCTACAACTTATTAATATAAAATTTGTCGTTGCTATAAATAAAAAAAATCATTAGTTTTGCTATCAATAAATTTGAAAAAAATAATTTACTATGATAAAGCAATTAATAGAATGCGTACCAAACTTTAGCGAAGGACGCGACATGAGTATCATCAAGCAAATTACTGATGAGATAGAAAAAATTGAAGGTGTAAAGCTTTTAGATGTTGACCCGGGAAAAGCAACAAACAGAACTGTTGTAACCTTTGTTGGTGAGCCAAAACCAGTTATGGATGCAGCAGTTGCCTGTGTTAAAAAAGCGTCTGAAATTATTGATATGAGCAAACAAAAAGGAGCTCATCCACGATGTGGAGCAACTGATGTTTGCCCATTAGTACCTGTTTCTAATATCACTATGGACGAAACAGTTGAGTATGCTCGCCAGCTTGCCGAAAGATTAGGAAAAGAAGTTAATATCCCAATTTATTGCTACGAGAATGCAGCATTTAAAGAAGAACGTAGAAATCTTGCATTTGTACGTGCAGGAGAATACGAGGGCTTAGCAGCAAAACTTGCCGACCCAAATATGAAACCTGATTTTGGTCCTGCAGAATATAACGATAGAGTTGCAAAAACAGGAGTAACAGCAGTTTCTGCTCGTGATTTCTTAGTTGCTTTTAATGTAAACTTAAATACAACTTCAACACGTAGAGCAAACGCAATTGCTTTTGATGTTCGCGAACGTGGTCGTAAAAAACGCGAAGGTGGAACTTTATCAGGTAAACTTGTTAAAGATGCTAATGGTAAGCAAGTTTGGGAGCCAGGAACTTTAAAATCTGTTAAAGCAATTGGTTGGTTTATAGAGGAATTTGGCGTAGCTCAAATATCAATGAACTTAACAAATATTTCTATAACATCAGCTCACGAAGCTTTTGATGAAGTTTGTAAAAGATCAGATACAAGAGGCATTAGAGTAACAGGTTCGGAGCTTGTAGGTTTAATTCCGCTTAACGCGATGCTTGATGCAGGTCGTTATTTCTTACGTAAGCAAAATCGTTCTACTGGAATTGCAGATAAAGAATTGATTAAAATTGCTATTAAATCGATGGGATTAAATGATTTATATGAGTTTAAACCAGAAGAAAAAATTATAGAATATGTTTTGGCTAAGGCAGATACCACACCAAAACTTATTGATATGACTTTAACAGAGTTTGTTGAAGAAACTGCTTCGGAATCGCCTGCACCTGGTGGAGGTTCTATTTCGGCTTATATGGGAGCAATGGGTTCAGCTTTAGCAACAATGGTTGCAAACTTATCATCGCATAAGCGTGGTTGGGACGATCGTTGGGAAGAATTCTCTGATTGGGCTGAAAAAGGAAAATATTATCACGATATGTTGAATAATATGGTTGATGAAGATACAAATGCGTTTAATAAAATTATGGATGCTTTTTCTTTACCAAAAAAATCTGATGAAGAAAAAGCAGCTCGTACAAAAGCTATTCAAGATGCTACAAAATATGCAATTGAAGTGCCTTTTAAAGTTATGCAACTTTGCTACGATAGCATGGAAGTAATACAAGCAATGGCAGAAATTGGTAATCCAAATTCGGTTACTGATGCTGGTGTTGGTGCTTTGGCTGCTCGTTCTGGTGTTATGGGAGCATTCTTAAATGTTAGAATTAACACTGCCGATTTAGAGGATAAAAAGTTTGTTGAAGATATCCTTAAAAAAGGAAAAGAACTTCAAGATAAAACTATTGCTAAAGAACAAGAAATTCTTAAAATTGTTGAAAGCAAACTATAGTTAAGCTAAGTCTTAAATAAAAAACTAAACCTAACAGATTTTACATTTGTTAGGTTTTTTATTTGCTATAGGTCATTGAAATTAGGAATATCTTCTAAAAATCTATACGATTTATTTTCTTCGTCAGATTGCATACAATAATGTGAAATTCCATTAGTTACTATCAGATATTTTGGTTTTAGCTCATAGTGATAATCAAAAATTTGCTCAAAAACTTTTTTATCAATTTTTATGTTGGGAGCTTTACATTCTACAATTAATTTGGGTTTCATCTCGTTATTAAACAGAACAATATCGCAGCGTCTGATATTTTTATTAATACTAATTTGATACTCAATAGAGATGAGGTTTGCAGGATAATTTTTATTTTCTACCAAAAATTTAGTGAAACTTTGCCGAACAAATTCTTCGGGAGTAAGTTTTACAAATTTACGCCTAAACTCATCTAAAATATATGTTTTAGCATTTTCAGTTTTTGTTTTAAAATCGAAACTTGGCAAATTTAAATTATCCATTCAGCAAAGTTAATAAAATCATTTGTTAAATCTTAGCTAAAAACGTAAATTGCAAGGCAAATTTAAGTGTATGAAAACAAAAGATGACATAGTAAAAAATTGGCTGCCACGCTACACAGGACGAAAGATTGAAGATTTTGGTAAATATATTTTACTAACTAATTTTAATAATTATGTAGAAATGTTTGCCAAAAAATATGATGTGCCAATTGTTGGAGACGACAAACCAATGCCAAATGCACATCATAGAGATATTACAATAATAAACTTTGGTATGGGAAGTGCAAATGCTGCAACAATTATGGATTTACTTAGCGCAGTAGAGCCAAAAGCCGTCTTGTTTCTAGGCAAATGTGGAGGATTGAAGAAGAAAAATAATTTAGGCGATTTTGTTCTACCAATTGCTGCAATAAGAGGCGAAGGGACATCAATAGATTATTTTCCGCCAGAAGTTCCTGCACTACCTGCATTTAATTTACAACGTGCGGTTTCTACCTCAATAAGAAACAAATATAAAGATTATTGGACAGGAACGGTTTTTACAACAAACCGCAGAGTTTGGGAGCACGACGAAAAATTTAAAGATTACTTACGTGATATTCGGGCAATGGCTATTGATATGGAAACTGCTACAATCTTTACTGTCGGTTTTGCTAACGAAATTCCTTCGGGGGCATTGCTACTTGTAACCGACCAACCAATGATTTCGGAAGGTATAAAAACTACAAAAAGTGATAAAAATGTAACCGAAAATTTTGTGAAAGAACATCTGGAAATTGGTATTGATTCTCTTGCAACTATCATAAACAACTTAAAATCAGTTAAACACCTAAGATTTTAATTAAAATGACTTTTGAACAAGTATTAAAAGATTTAAAAAATAAAATTTACAAACCAATATATTTATTTACTGGTGATGAGCCATATTATGGCGATGTTGTTACAGAATATATAAGCCAAAATGTATTAACAGATTCTGAAAAAGCGTTTAATCAAACAATAATTTACGGTAAAGATTCAAAGGTTAATGATGTTGCCGATTTATGTCGTCGTTTTCCGATGATGGCAAACAACCAAGTTGTGATTTTAAAAGAGGCACAAGATTTACGCGATTTTTCTGAGTTCTTAGATTATTTTTTAAATCCGTTGACTTCGACAATATTTGTTATAAACTATAAATACAAAACTTTAAAAAAGAACACTAAGGTTTATAAGGCAATTGCCAAAAACGGAGTTGTTATAGAGAGCAAAAAACTATACGACAACGAAATGCCTAAGTGGATTAACAATTTTATTGCTGAAAGAAATAAAAAAATTGAACCAAAAGCAACACACTTACTTGTAGAATATTTAGGCACTAATCTTTCTAAAATGGCAAATGAATTAAATAAATTACTTGTTGCTATTGAGGGAAAATCTGATACAATATCAGTTGATAATGTAAGCGAAAATATTGGTATAAGTAAAGATTATAATATTTTTGATTTTAATGATGCACTTGGCGAAAGAAATATTTTGCGAGCTAATAAGATTGTAAACTATATGGGACAAAACCAAAAGGAAACTCCAATCCAAATGCTTATTCCATCAATATTTTCTTTCTTCCAAAAAACATTAACTTTTAAACTTTTGAAAGATAAATCGCAAAGAAATATATTCGCTACACTTGGCACTGGATCAAACTTTATTGTAAACAAATACAGAAAAGCAGCAAGTAATTACGATAATAAAAAAATTGTAGAAATCATTTCAATATTAAGAGAATACGACTTAAAAACAAAAGGAGTTGGGGCAAATAATATCTCAAATCACGACTTATTAAAAGAACTTACTTTTAGAATTTTACATTAAATTTTACAAGCATTTATTCCTTTACAATTTGTTTTCATAAAAATATTACTTATTTTTATAGAGTGTAACTAAAATAAAAAAATAATACTTTGTGTAATACTTCATACATCACAATAACATTAAATTTGTAAGATGAATTATAAGAGGTTGATAATAATATTAATAATACATTTTCTTTTAAATATTTGTTTATTGGCAAACGGAGGTGCTGTTGATGTGAGTAATTTTAGAAAAACGGGAAATATTAGAATTATGCATAAAGCAGATTTCTCACTATTAAATGAAGTCCTTAATATTAAGATTGAAGGTGATTATACTTATGTTGAAGTAAATTACAGATTAAGAAATAATGGTAAAAAGGATAAAATTGTTTATGGTTTTCCAGTTGATGCATTTGAATGTGATTGGTATTTTGGTGATAGTGAAGGGCCAAATCCTTTTTCATGGCAAAATTCAGAAATCGTGTCATCTTTTGAAGCTTACGAAGATACTTTTCGTTTAAAAACTACTTCATGGGTACGTGATAGCCTTTACCAAGTTCAATCATATAATTTAAATGAAAATTACTCATTAAATGATAAATATTATGTAACACGTAAATGGTTTATACTTAAATTGGACTTTGACAGTTTAGAAGAAAAAAATATTAGAATAAAATATAAAGTTGAAAATACTAAACGAGATAAATTACCTGGATTTAGTTATATTCATCGATATACAGATAGGCACTTTTCATACCATTTATTTCCATCATCAAAATGGGGAGATGGAATTGTAAAAAATATGCAAATAAATATAGACTTATTAGATTTAAAAAATGGAAATTGTCCATACTCGATAGAAGGAATTGAAAATTTAATAGAAACAGAAAATGGGTTTAAATTATCTATGAACGACTATGATTTAAATAATTCTGACAGAATTAATATTAGATACAATAATTCTCATTTTAAAAGAGCAGAATTTATAGAAAAAAATAAATTAACAAAAAGTATTATAGGTAAAGTTAAAGTGTCAACAGATAAAGAAAATATTAATAATTTATTTGATAATAACCCCAAAACATTTTGGACAGGAAAAGTCGGAGACTGGATAGAAATAGAAATTAACCAAATACCTGCTAAAAACAAATACTACAAAAGCAAATATCTATTAATAGGCGGAATACTTATTTTGAATGGTAATTATTCAAGTTCTAAAGATTTTGATAATTACGGTCACATTATGTATTGTGAAATAATAATAAATGACACTATAAAATATAATACTGAACCATGGGAAGGGAAACAAGGGAAAAAAATAATTAAATTAAAAAGAGGCGAATATAGAGATATGGATAATTTAGCTGGAAATGCAATTATTCTTGCTGATAATAATTTTTTAAGGGGACGTTTCTCTTTGAGAAGTAAACAATCTAATTCTAATACTAATAAAATTAAACTAAAAATTATTAATGTTTATCCAAGTGATAGTGGTAATGAAACATTTTCAATTTCTGAATTATATTTTGTTGGACAATAAAATTAAAAACGGACAGTAAAACAACCAACACCTTTTACCAACTAATCTTAATACCCCCTCAACACTTTAATTATCCAATAAATTAAACAAAAAATATAATTTTAAAAGGACTCAAGCTAAATAAATTAAAATTCTTATATTTTTGTAAAAAATTAAAAAATAGATGGAAACAGTATTAAGCGGAATAAGACCAACAGGGAATTTACATTTAGGAAATTATTTTGGAGCAGTAAAGAACTTTATTAAAATGCAACACGAGAGTAATGCATACTTTTTTATTGCCGATTATCATTCTCTTACAACCCACCCTAGCCCTGCCGATTTGCACGGAAATGTAAGACAAGTTTTAGCAGAATATTTGGCATGTGGTTTAGATCCTGAGATTGCTACAATCTATATTCAATCTGATGTACCGGAAATTACAGAATTGTATTTATTGCTTAATATGAATGCATATTTGGGCGAGTTGGAACGTACTACTTCGTTTAAAGACAAAGCAAGAAAACAACCAGAAAATGTAAATGCAGGTTTGTTAACCTATCCTGTTTTAATGGCTGCTGATATACTTATCCACAAAGCCAAAAAAGTACCTGTAGGTAAAGACCAAGAGCAAAATTTAGAAATGGCTCGTAAGTTTGCCAAGCGTTTCAATAGAATTTACAATGTAGATTATTTTGAAGAGCCAATACCTTATAATTTTGGTAGCGAATTGGTTAAAGTTCCAGGACTTGATGGCTCTGGAAAAATGGGAAAATCAGAAGGTAACGGAATTTACTTAATTGATGATGAAAAAACCATCAAAAAGAAAGTAATGAAAGCAAAAACAGATGCTGGTCCAACTGAACCAAATTCTGAAAAACCTGAAGAAATTAAAAACCTTTTTACCATTGCAAATATTGTTTCATCACCTGATACTGTTATGTTTTTCGATGAAAAATATAATGATTGCTCTATCCGTTATGGCGATTTTAAAAAGCAATTAGCCGAAGATGTAAATAATTTTATATCACCAATAAGAGAAAAAATTGAAGCTATTTCTGCTGATGAAGCTTACCTTAGAAAAGTTGCAAACATGGGAGCTGAAAAAGCAAGAGTAAATGCAGTTAAAACTATAAAAGAAGTACGCGAAATAATTGGGTTTAAAGCTTTTTAATATCAATAAACAAAAAATATGAAAACTCTAATTATTGTAGCAAATCCCAAAGAGAAAAGTTTCTCTTTTGCTATGGCTAATAAGTATAAAGAATTAGCACTTCAGCAAAACTACGAGGTTGATATGCTTGATCTTTATCGCGAAAAGAATCAACAAGTTTTTTTTACATATAATGATGCAAATGATTTACCCAAGACAGTAGAAAAAGATTATTTTCAGAAGAAAATATCAAATGCAGATGAACTTGTTTTTGTTTTTCCATACTGGTGGGGAAGTATGCCTGCAATTCTCAAAAACTTTTTAGATTGGAATTTCTCAGCAGGTTTCGCCTTTGAATATATTAATGGTAGACCAAAAGGTTTATTAATGGGAAAACAAGTTAAGTTTTTCACAACAACAGGAGCTCCTTCGTTTTTCTACAAAATAACTGGAGCAAATAAACGCCTAAAAAAGATGCTGCAAAAACAATTTGTTGAATTCTGTGGAATGAAATTAAAATCATTTAATATTTATGGTGGAATTGATAAATCTGCTACAAATACAAAAGAAATTATTGAAAGAATTAAACTATAATTGTTTAAAATCAGTGATATAAATATAACAAATATCATTCTTATTTTTTAAAATTTATGCTACATTTGTTCTATGACTATAAATAGAACAGAAACTGATTTTATTGGAAAAATTGAAATACCTAAAGAAGCACTTTATGGAATAAATTCTGTGCGAGCTTGCGAGAATTTCCCGAATAAATCTGAATTTGATTTTCATTGGTACAAAGCACACGGACATGTAAAAGAAGCCGTTTACAAAACTTATAAAAACTTTAAAAAATTAGTCATACAAAAATTTCCTGAAAAAGCAGAAAGCATTAATTTTTTTGAGGATAATATTATTGATACTTTAATTGAAACAGCACAAGAAATTTCTAAAGGAAAATACTACGATAGCTTTATAGTCCCAGCAGTCCAAGGAGGAGCAGGCACAAGTATAAACTTAAATATAAACGAAATAATAACGAATGTTTCATTAAAAAAGATTGGCAAAAATCCAGGCGAATATCAATACATTGATCCATTTGAACAAGCAAATATTTATCAATCAACAAACGATGTTGTGCCAACAGCTTTAACCGTAGCAATAATCAATCAACTAAATAATTTAGAACAAAAAATTAACGAAACACGAAGCCAAACCGAAAAAATAGAAACAAAATATCGTAATCTTTTACGTATTGCTTACACTCAGTTACAAGAGGCAGTTCCGTCATCTTACGGAAGTTTGTTTGCAAATTACAACGATGCTCTTTCGCGCGATTGGTGGCGAGTTTCAAAGTGTTTTGAAAGAATAAAACTTGTGAATTTGGGTGGAGGTGCTATTGGCACTTCTATTTCAATACCACAATATTTTGCACTTGAAGTTGTTCGCGAATTGCAGCATATTACAAAACTGCCTGTTACTAAAGCCGAAAACCTTAGCGATGCTACAAGCAACTTAGATAGTTTTGTAGAAGTTCATGCAACACTTAAATCTCATGCAGTAAATTTAGAAAAAATTGCTTCTGATTTACGTTTTTTAAGTTCTGATATTGCTCGCAATAAACATATTCATATTCCTGCAAAGCAAACAGGTAGTTCTATAATGCCAGGTAAAGTTAATCCTGTAATTTCGGAATATCTTATTTCTATTTCTCACAAGGTTTATGCAAACGATGTATTAATTTCGTCTTTGTCAGGACAAGGACAATTAGATTTAAATGCATATGTTCCAATAATTGGCGATACTATTTTGAATAGTATTGAACTTTTAATTTCTGCAAATAAATCGCTTTTAGACAACTTATTATCTGATGTAAAAATTGAAAGCGACGATAAACAAATTTTGTATAGTACATCAATTACAACAGCATTAATTCCATATATTGGATATCATAAAGCTTCGGAACTTGCAAAGTATATGAAAGAAAACGAAACGGATATAATATCAGCAAATATTAATTTCAGGTATATTGATAGCGAAGATATAGAAGAAATTCTAAAACCTGAAAACTTACTAAAAGCCGGCTTTTCTGTTAAAGATTTGTAGCAAACATTTCTTTCATGTTTTGATAATAAAAGATTTAATTATATTTTTACAAACTAAAATTAATTAAAACCTATCTTAATTTTTCAAATGAAAAATATCAAACTAAAAATTATTATTTTATTATTACTTATAAGTAGATTGGGGTTTTCGCAGCCAGATGCACAAATAACACCAATAAATAATGATATAAAATATGATACAACTCGTATTTTAGACCTTTCAAACCAATTATCTCTTTGGGGATATTCAATAAAAAAGTTGTACAATCTTGATATTACAAATAAAACAACAGGTAAAACACTTATGATTTCGCCTAATGACCAAACAAATATTGGTTTAGGTTTTAACTATAAATGGATGGGATTAGGAATTGCTTTTAGGGCACCTTGGGCAAAAAACGATGATGACATTTATGGAAAAACAAAACGTATAGATTTTCAACTTAATATCTTCAGTAGAAGCTTTGGTATTGATTTTTCTGCACAATACTATAAAGGTTATTATGTTGAAAACCCTGAGAATTTTATTCCAAATTGGACAGATGACACTCCATATCCTCAATTAAACAATCTAGAAACAGTAAGCACCGAATTATCTACATACTATTTCTTTAACCATAAAAAATTCTCTTACCGTGCTGCTTTTGTTCGTAATGAAATACAAAAGAAATGTGCAGGAAGTATAATTTTAGGAACTTATTTCCGTTTTGACCTTGCCTCTGCACCAGGTAGTTTTATACCAAATGAGTTACCGCCGGAATATAAAGATACATTTAATATAGATGCATACACTTCTGGAAACTATGGCTTTTCTTTTGGATATACTTATACATTTGTTATATGGAAACGTTTCTTTCTTAACCTTTCTCTTGTTCCCGGTTTTGGTTTAAAAACAATGGCTGTATATACAAATGAAGGGAAATTTAGACCAAAAGTAGGCTTATCTGGTAGAGCTATTTTCAGAACTGCTATTGGTTATGAACATAAATATTTCTACTTAGGAATTACAAGTATTTCTATCACAAATACATTTAACTATAATAATATTGAATTTAATGCAAACACAACTAAATTCCGCTTTTTTGTTGGTAAGCGCTTCGATGTTAGTAAGAAAAAGTATGAACCTAAGGTTGAGTAATTTATCTTATTATTTATTTGCAAATTCTTTTACAAAACGCCTAACAACTGCCCATTCTTTTAACATATCTTTTGCTTCTTGAGCAGGATATCCCAACATAACTTTTCCTGCGGGAACATCGTTCATTATACCTGTTCCAGCACCAATTTTAACACCAGTGTGCAAAGTACATTGTTCCTTAATTGAAACACCTCCGCCAAGCATTACACCATCTTCTAAAGTAACACCTCCTGCTAAACCTGTAGTTCCTGCTATTATACAAGAACGACCAATATTACAGTTATGGGCTATTTGCACAAGGTTGTCAATCTTTGTTCCATCACCAATACGTGTAGAACTAAATTTACCTCTATCAACACAAGTGTTAGCACCTATCTCAACAGCATTTCCAATAACAACATTTCCTATTTGTGGGATTTTTACTAAACTCATTCCATCCTCGCTTGGGCGATAACCAAATCCATCGGCACCAATACTAACATTTGTATGAAAAATACAAAATGCGCCAATCTCAGTTCGTTCTCTAATTACTGTGCCAGACCATACAATTGTTGAGTTCCCTATTTTAGTGTCATCTAAAACTGTAACATTAGGATATAAAACTACATTATCGCTTATAACAACATTCTTACCAATATAACAGTTTGCTCCAATTTTACAATTTTCACCAATTTTTGCTGTTTTATCTATTGTTGCTGATGGATGAATATCTATAGCAAAACTCGGTGGTCCTGGATTAAATACCTCTAACAACTTTGCCATTGCAAGCTCCGGATTCTTTACTTTTATTAATGCTTTATTTTCTTTTACATCTGCTTTTATTCTATAATCTATTAAAGCAACACTTGCTTTAGACTGCTCCCAATCATTTACATACTTAGAGCTAATAATAAAACTAATCTGATTTTCATTTGCCTTATCTAATTGCTCAGCTCCAGATATTTTATTATTAGTTTCACCAATAAGCTCGCCTTTTACTATATCATTTATTTCTTGTATTGTATATAATTTCATATTTCTAGTTTTGGTAAAGGTAATAATAAAAGAATTACATATTATTATTACAAGTATTTATATAAAGATATTAAATTTGGTACAAGCTTAAATAAATTTCATTTCTTTTGTGGGTAAACACTTATACCAATTATATCAGCATTTTAAACAATAAAAGAGCCCAATAATAGTATAGACTTTTTTGAATAGATTATATTTTTATTCTTACTCCAAATTTAGATGTAATAATTATTGGAATACCTGGAATTAAAGAATATTGAAATTCTATTTTATCATTAATTTGATATAAATATTCAAATTCTCCACCATAAATTATAAAACGATATTGCCATTTACCATGAATCCTTTCCCCATAAAACTCATCTCCTTTATATTCAGAAAACTGATGCCAATCTTCTCTATACATTAAAGTAGGTCCTATACCACCATTAATTCTATGTTTACCTTTTTTAAAAATCAAACTTCTTATACCTAAATGAAAATAACCTGCCGGAACAAAAGCACAGTCTCTATAATGAGCAATTGATGCCCTTATAAATAGTTTGTCGTTTAAATAATAATCTAAATTTAAATTAGCACCTACTTCTAAAACAAAATAAGCTTTTTTATCAAATTTTAATGGATATATTTCCGGAGTATTACCACCATTTGGGTGAAAGGTTAATCCAACATATTGTAATGATACATAAAAGGATTTTTTAGTATTAGAAGCTTTTATAGACAATGTATCTTGTCCGTAAATATTACTAATTTTAAATAAGGTAAAAAAAAGTATAAAGTATGATAATCTCATTAATTAATATTATTTTTTTGACACAAAAATACTTTTATTAAATAACAAAACAAATTATAAATTTGAAATAAGCAGGGCAAATTTATACTTTTTTCTTAAAAAGACAGTTTTATATATAATTTAAATTTAACAGATTGCTAAATAAGAATGTTTCTTTCACATAGCTTGTATGGCGAACATTATTGTTCGCTAAAATTCATAGAAGTGAGATATTTTAGAAAATCAACAACCTACAAATTATGTATAATAATAATATTTAAAAGTATGAGTTTGCTCTGTTAGTATAATACTATCTATTTTGCTTTTTAGAAATTATTATTTATAAATTCTAATCACTAAACATAAACCTAATTTCTCTATTATAATCCCCCATTAATAAACCATAAAATTCATATTCAAATCGGTTCTTTGGAAAGCTTTTTAATATTTTTTCTTCATCTAAAAAGAAAATGCAATTATTGTTATCGCAACTAAAAAACACAGTATCTAATTTATTGTAAAACTCACCTTTAATATAACTTGTATCAATATCTGTTTCAATAGTATAATTATAATAAATATTCTTTTCAATAAATCTATTATTATCTAAATATGTTATAGTTTTTTCAAGAATATTTTGATTGGTATTTAATAAATTATAATACATCCATGTACCTATTTTTTGCGAATTTTTATAATTTCCTTCGGCTAATAAAAGTGTATCATAGAATATAATTTCATTAGAATTATTACCAAAATCTTCGTGAGAGCTAACAAGTTTCTTGTAGTTATATTCTTTCCAATATCCTTGCTTTAAACCATTTTTATCAATTGTATTTAATGTGTCATTTTGAGCAAATAAAATTAATTGAAAACAAATAAGATATATTGTTATTATTATTCTCATTACTCAAATATTTCATTTAAAATTAAGAGGTTCCTGCTTACGCAGGAATGAATCTCCTATTTGGAAGATTCCTACGAAAATTATTTATAAAACAGCTAACAATTAACTCCTTAATTAAAATAGATTGCCACGTCTCTACGTTCCTCGCAATGACACTTTGTTTTAAAAGCAATCTCAACAATTAACTATAAAACCATTTAACAATAGAACCATTTAGCCATAGAGCAGTTTAACAATAAAACAGTAGATGAATTTATTCAACCACAACCCTAACACCCTCGCTATGACTTGTAAATTCAGGAGCATACATACATTGAATTGTAGTAATTCCATTAGAAAAATCACCTTTATGAGCTACTCTCAACGGATATTCAAACACATAAGTTCCTTTTCGCAAATAATCCATAAAGAAATTTGTTGAAGCGTCTTTTGTAGTTTCATAATAACCCAAACCATCTTGCCATTTGTAGCGAGAAATTACATTAATCGGTTCAAAACCACTTGCACGCATATCTTTCATATGTACATATTCCATATCGCGGTCAACACGCAACTCTATACGAACAATTACCTTATCGCCTAC
>Ga0256827_10000660_pt1 | contig 21562 bp, 16 predicted proteins | sample CV84metaG_FD_185977 | JGI IMG/M metagenome (GOLD analysis project Ga0256827, IMG submission 185977) | Hydrothermal vent microbial communities from East Pacific Rise, Pacific Ocean - CV84 | ecosystem: Environmental > Aquatic > Marine > Hydrothermal vents | place: Pacific Ocean: East Pacific Rise... | reverse complement strand
GCAACCGCAGAAATTGAAGTTATCAATCAAAAACCTACTGCATATTTATCTGTAAATAAAACGGCATATTCTCAACATATTGATTTTAAAGTTAATGCGGATAACTCAACAGATAGCGATGGTACAATTATGAGCTATAAACTTGAGAGTTCAATTAATGGAGAACTTTATTCTGGTACGAATTCTGAAATTTTAGTGCAAAATCTTTCTGATGGTTATCATACTTTGACTTTGACAGTTACTGATGATGACGGCAAAACTGATACGACAACAAAAACAATTAACATTTTGAAAAACAGTAAGCCTGTTCCAAAACTTGTAATTGAAGATAAAGAGTATTTTGCTAAAGATATGGTTTATTTAGATGCGAGAGAATCTTTTGATATTGATGGTTCAAAGGATATTTCAAATTATAAATTTACATCATCAAAAGATGGTTTATTATATTCAGGTTCAAATCCTTATAAATATATCAATTCGCTTTCAATCGGCAAACATACTATTACTCTAAAAACTACTGATAAATTAGGTTTATCTTTTGAAACTAAAACAAATCTAACTATTCAGAATCACCTGCCAAAAGCTGTAATTTCAATTTCAAAAACAGAGTTTTTATCAGGCGAGAGTATCTATATTTCAGGTAAGAATTCGACAGATATTGAGGGTTCTATTAAATTTTATAAATTTGAAAGTTCAAAAGATGGATTGTTAAATTCAAAAAGTAGCTTTACAACTTCTAATCTATCTATCGGAAACCATATAATCAAATTAACCGTTACAGATAAAAATGGCGGAATTGGAATTATTGAAAAAGAGATTATGATTGTACAAAATCAAAAACCTGTTTCAAGTTTAGATTTGCCTAATGGAGATTTTTATAAAAATAGTCAAATCAAATTAGATGCTTCAAACTCATCTGATTCTGACGGTTCAATTTTAAACTATAAATTTACCTCATCAAAAAATGGGCTTTTATATTCAGGTTCTAAAACATCATATTTAGCTACGAATTTATCGGTAGGAACTCACTCAATTATTTTAGAGGTTACAGATAATTTAGGTTTGGTTAGTAAAACTACTCAAAACTTGACAATTCTAAATAGAAATCCAGTTGCCGTAATTTCAACTTCAAAAACAAAATATTATTCAGGTGAAACTATTAATTTTTCAGGTCGGTCATCAAGTGATAGCGATAACAGTATTCAGAAATATAAATTTGAAGATTCTCTTATTGGATTATTAAGTTCTTCAAGCAGTTTTTCAACATCTAATTTTTCTATCGGAACTCATATTATTACTTTAACTGTAATTGATGAAAACGGCGGAATCGATACAACAACTAAAAATATTGAAATAGTTGAAAACTTTGCTCCGACATCTATTTTAAATATTGCAAGAACTGAATATTATAAAAACCAATCTGTAATTTTAGACGGGTCAAGTTCTTTAGATAAAGAAACTGCAATCTCTAAATATATCTTTACATCATCAAAAGATGGTAAATTATATTCAGGTTCAAATAATAGTTTTTCAACTTCAAATCTTTCTGTGGGAATTCATACAATTACACTGAAAACTATTGATTCTTTAGGTTTAGAAAATGAGACAACTAAAAGAGTTACCATTTTAAATAAAGTGCCAACAGCAGTAATTTCAATATCAAAAAGTAGTTATTCAAAAGATGAGGTAGTTTATATTTCAGGTTTAAACTCGTATGATTCTGACGGATATATTCAAAGTTATAGCTTCAAAAGTTCTATTGATGGTTCTCTGAATTCTTCAGGTAGTTTTTCAACTTCAAACCTTTCTGTTGGAACTCACATTATCACTTTAACTGTAATTGATGAAGATGGCGGAGAAAATTCAGTAACTAAAACTATTGAAATTACAAATCAAAAACCACAATCATTTATCAAAATTGAGTTTCACAGTTATGAAATTGGCTCAACTATTTTAATGGACGGTTCAGAATCAAATGATAGCGACGGATATATTTCTAACTATAAATTCTCAAGTTCTCTTGATGGCGAATTACATTCAGGTTCAGAGTCAAAATGGAAAGTTTCAAATCTTTCTGTCGGACTTCATCAAATTACTTTAGAAGTTACAGATAATGAAGGAGCAACTGAAACTTTTTCAAAAGAGCTAAATATCAAAGAGTTTCCAAATCAAAAACCTCAAGCAATCTTAGAAGTTCAAGTTGGTTCAGATGGCAATACAATTTCTATTCAAGGCTATAACTCAAAAGATTTAGATGGCTTTATTACTAAATATAGTTATAGCAGTGATACCGATGGACAACTTGGAAATGATTCAAACGGAACTTTCACCTATTCAGGTTTGAGTAAAGGCTCTCATATTATTATTCTTGAAGTTACAGATGATAATGGAGAAATTGGAACAAGTGCTAAATCTATTGAGATAACCTCATCTTACAATCGTGATTCTGTAAGAATTGGTAGTTTGGATTTTCAAAATGCTAACTTACCAAGTTCTAAAACTTGGAAGAGAGCTACAAGCTATTGTGATAATCTTACTCTTTCAGATTCAAGAAATTGGAGGCTTCCTACAAAATCAGAATTATTAACTGTTTATGAAAATAAAGAAAAATTTGCTAATTTGCAAAACAGTGAATATTGGAGTTCATCTTATTATTCATACTCATATAAATATGTAGTAAATCTAAAAACAGGATATGTGACAGATAGTTATGATTATTATCATAACAATGTATTATGTGTAAGTAGTATTTACTAAAATAAATTTATATGGTCAAGTTCGAAGATGACGGGCTATTGTTATCTTCGGGCTTGACCCGATAATATCTATTTAGTCAGCTCAAGAATATTTAAGGCTTTTTCCAAATCTGCAATAAGGTCGTCGGTATGTTCCAAGCCGATTGATAAACGAATCAGACCTTTTGAAATTCCAGCTTGAATCATTTCATCATCAGAAAGTTGTTGGTGAGTTGTTGAAGCTGGGTGAGTTATCAAAGATTTACTATCGCCAATATTTACAACCAAAGCGAAAATCTCAACTCCATTTACAACTTTTGTAGCCTCATCAAAATTTGCTAATTCAAAACTCAATAAACCGCTAGACCCTTTTTTCAAATATTTATCTGAAAGTTTTCGATTTTTTGAAGATTCAAGTTTTGGATAATTTACTTTTTTCACTTTTGGGTGGTTTTCAAGAAATGTAGCGACTTTCAAAGCAGATTCTGAATGCTGTCTCATTCTTAAACTTAGAGTTTCTAAACCTTGAATAAAAAGCCAAGAGTTAAAAGGTGCTAAAGCTCCGCCCATATCTCTTAAAAAAAGTAATCTAGCTCGGAGGGTGAAAAGAGGTAAAGGAACATCAACATAAATTAAGCCGTGGTAACTTTCGTCAGGCTCGTTGAATTGTGGATACCGAGAATTACCTTTGATTTTTTCGACCAAATTTTCTTTTTCAATGATTGCACCGCCGATTGCTAAACCTTGCCCTGTAATATATTTACTCGCACTATGGACAATTACATCAACTCCAAAATCAAAAGGATTACATAAAATTGGAGATGGCACAGTATTATCAATAATAGAGATGATTCCAAATTTATCAGCAATTTTTGAAATTTGTTCAATATCTGCAATATCGACACTTGGGTTTGAAAGCGATTCAAAGAAAATTCCCTTAGTTTTATCATCAACTAAATTTTCAATTTCAGCAGGATTCTCAATATCAAAAAATTTGACTCCGATTCCAAATCGTTTTAAAGTGTGAGTTAGTAAAGTCACAGAACCGCCATAGAGTTTTGAAGATGCAATAATATTATCTCCAACTTCTGCAACATTCATAATTGAATATGTAATTGCACTCATTCCCGATGAGGTTGCTAAAGCTCCTGAACCGCCCTCAAGAGAAGCTAATCTTTTCTCAAAAATATCAGTTGTTGGATTATTTAATCTTGTATAAATATTTCCTAACTCTTTTAAGGCAAATAGATTTCCTGCGTGTTCAATATCTCGAAATTGGTAAGCTGTTGTTTGGTAGATTGGAACTGCCATAGTTCCGTGAGAATCTTTTTCATACCCTGAATGGATTGCTAAAGTTTCTTTTTTCATAAAGTTTCTCTTTTATATAAATTTTAGGGACTGACTAAATAGCAAATTAGATAGGTAGAAAATTTAAAGTAGATCTCTGTGTCAAGCACGAAGATGACAGGCTATTGTCATTATCGGATTTGACCCGATAATCTCTATTTAGTCAGTCCTAGATTTTATCACAATAATTTACTGTATTTCAACTAGCTTTGCATTAATTATTTTGCCTCGAAGTCTTGCTCCATCTGGACTTTCAACCCTGATAATATCATCAACTCCACCACTTTGCAAGGCTCTAACTTCAACCTCAACATAGACAACACCATCTTTTATAAAACCTTTGATATATTGATTTCGTTTTATCAGTTTTATTTTTTCAATTTGTCTGTCTGTAATTTCTCTATCTTTTGGAATATATGTTTTTGCGATAATATTTCCAAGTTGGTTTTCAGTTATATAATTACTTTTGAATCTTGAAAACTTAATGTTTGTTGAGTATGTATTTCCGCTATCAAGAATTGTACCTCGTCGAACTCTTTCAGAAGTTTTAATAACTGTTAAATATGCTTTTAACTTATATTTAAAATGAATTTTTCTACGATTATCTGTTTGAATATAAAAATATCCGTTTGACCGTCGCAAATTTGAATTTTTAAATATTATCGAATAATCTTCAGGCATATCTTTAATTGCTTTTTTTGGAAAAACTAAAACCTGTTCAACATCTAATATTGGGTAAAAGTTTTGGAACTCTTCCGCAATATAATCACCAAGACAATCAAGGCAAATATCTCGTGAAACTCTAATAAATTTTACTCTGCGAACTCCATTTTTATTTACTGAAATTCCATATTGTTTAAATTTAGAAATAATTTGATTTGGGTTTAATGTAACACTTCTTCTATTTTTATTTAACTTATAAATAAAAATATCTTGTTCAATTTCAGGAAAAATATTTTTTGCTGTAATTACAGAATCATAAAACACATAATCAGAATCTAAATTAAATTGAGAGAAAAGTATAGTTTGAAAGAGAAAGAAAAATGAATATAGAAGTTTCATAAAGATGGTACCATAGGTCGGACTCGAACCGACACGATATTACTATCACCAGATTTTGAGTCTAGCGTGTCTACCAGTTTCACCACTATGGCACTATGAAAAAGACTAAAGTTATATAGATACTTTAGCCAAGAGATATTATCCCTTTTTAATTGGAGCAACTGCTTCTTTTAAGTTTTTGCCAACTTTAAATTTAACACTTGTTCTTGCAGGAACTTTAATTTTTTCGCTTTTACCAGGAAGAGTAGTTTCTCTCTCGCCTCGCTCAACGGTATCAAATGTACCAAAGCCCATAAAAGTAATTGATTCACCTTTAATTAAAACTTCTTGAATCGTTTCAAGTGCAGCGGTAAAAACCAAATCAGCATCTTTTCTAGAAACAAAAGCTTTTTCTGAAATAACTTTTATAAAATCAGCTTTTTTCATTTTATATTCCTTGGATTTGTAAATAAATAATCTGATAGGGATTTTAGTAGATTTTTTTTGAATAGTCAAGGGTTTTAGGGGAAGTTACCCCTAAAAACCTAAATTAAGACGAAATTACTCGGTTTTTTGAATTATTGAAGTAATCTTAAAACATTTTGTTGAACAGTATTAGCTTGGCTGATTGCATAGCTACCTGATTGAACTAAAATATTTTGTTTTGAGAAGTTAGCAGTTTCTTGAGCGAAATCAACATCTCTAATAGAAGATTCTGAAGCTTTAATATTAACTTGAGCAACACTCAAATTATCAATCGTAGCATCAAGTTGGTTTTGAACAGAACCTAAATCAGAACGAATTAAGTCTAATTGTTTCATAGCAGAATCTGCAATATCCATAGTTGCCATTGAACCCTCAAGAGTTGTTACACCTGCAGTCAAAGAGCTTCCGTGACCTAAAGAGTTTGATGTAGCATAAGAACCCATTGCATCAGCTTCAGCTGCTGTAAATCCTGATAAAGTGCCTCGAAGATTTAAGTTTGCATCTGAACTATTTGAAATAGCAGATTGTAAAACACCACTATCAGCAACTTGAATATCAGTTGCACCAGTTGAAGTGAAAGTCAATCGACCTCCGTGAAAACCGTCAGTTCCACTATTTAAATCAGCTAAAGATTTTGTTTTGTTCCCATCAGCATCTGTTACACCACTTGAAATATCAATTCCTCTACCATCAGCAGATGATAATCGTAATCGCCCTCTTTCATCAACTGCAGCAGAAACACCTGTGCTATCTTTTACAGAGTTGATTGCAGCAACAAGTTGTCCATCAGCATCATTGGCTTTGATATTATCAACATTTCCAATTGCAATATCATTAATAACTAAATCTTTAATATCTCCAGCTTTAATAGCTGCAGAACCTACTGATTCAACTTTAAAAGAAGCTCGAACACCTAGCTTATCACTACTTCGATTAATAGTTTCAGCAAGAACACCGATTCCAGTTCCAGCTTTTGAACCAATCTCAACAGATTCAATAGTCATACTTCCACCAGGAATATTATTGCTAGTAAAAGTTAAAGTTGAGTTTCCTTTAGCTGTAACTCCCTCAGCTTGGGTTGTTTCAACTCGAACATGTCCAATTTTGTCAGAGCTTGTAGCACCAATTGAAGCTTTTACAGTTGTTCGAGAATCAGAGCCAATTTGAAACTCTTTATTTGTAAAGTTTCCTGAAAGAAGCTGTTTTCCATTATAACTTGTAGTTCCTGCAATATTATCTAACTCTTGTAAAAGTTGTCGAATATCACTTTGGATAGCTTTTCGAGAAGCAGAAGATTGTCCATCTTGAGCTGATTGAGTCGCTTTAGTTTTGATAGTGTCAAGAATTTTCACTTGAGTATCCATAGCTTTATCAGCAATTTGAATAATACCTACCGCATCATTTGCATTGTTAATAGCTTGACCAATTGTGTTTGCTTGAGAACGAAGAGAATCGGCAATTGCTAAACCTGATGAATCATCAGCAGCTTTGTTAATTCTTTGACCAGAAGCCAATTTTTCAAGAGACGAACTAAGTGATTTACTGTTCATATTTGATTGAACATAAGCATTCATACCAGATACATTTGTGTTAGTTACATAACTCATTAGGAATCCTTTAATTTAAAATTTCAATTTTATATCTAACTTTAAATATCGTCATAAGAATAGGAAATTTTAGAATCTTAATAGAATGATTCTTGATATTGTTATCTTGCTAAAGAATCAAGAGAATTATGAAATAAAAAATAGTATATATTTTTTCTACTCTATCAGTTAATATTTATCACATTTATCCGTAAATACAAACGGTATAGTGGTAAATAATGAAAATTCAAAAATTTATCAAATCGATATGGATTCCGATATTATAAGTGGATAATTTAATTACGGAGGAACAAATAAAATGATGAGATCATTATGGTCTGGAGTTTCAGGCTTACAAGCTCACCAAATTGCTATGGATGTCGAGGGTAACAATATTGCCAATGTAAATACTGTCGGCTTCAAATATTCACGAGCAAACTTTGCTGATATGTTAGCTCAAACTTCAAAAATTGCTTCAGCTCCCGAGGGCGGACTTGGAGGAACAAATGCGGTTCAAGTTGGTTTAGGGTCTTCAGTTTCAAGTGTTTCAAAAATATTTTCTCAAGGTTCGTTAGAAAAAACTGATAAATCTACGGATATTGCTCTTTCGGGTGATGGATTTTTTACAGTTAGTGCGGACGGAGGAAAAAGTTATAAATATACTCGAGCGGGAGATTTTAAATTTGATGCGAACGGAATGTTTGTAGATGGAAATGGCTACATAACTCAAGGTTGGCTAATGGACGAAAAAACAGGGAAAATTGATAAAAGTTCAACTGTAAAAGATATTAAAATAGATTCATCTTTAACAATGCCTGCACAGACAACCTCATCAATTAGATTAAAAGCTAACTTGAATTCGGGCGATTTCAATGATAATACAACTCCAGCTTTTGCAATTGATGGAAATGGAGCTTTTACAACTTCTGTTGGAAATGAAAAAGCTGAAGATTTAGGAGCTTTATTTAACGAGGGCGGAGAAGCTCTAAAATTAAATGCAGGAGATAGTTTCTTTATTTCTGTAAATGGTTCAACTCCTGAAGAATTAGCTTATGGAACTGATTTTACAACAACAAATGATTTACGAGAAATTTTAGCAAATCGGACAGGTGCATCAGTTTCAATTAATGAATTTGGAAAATTTGTTGTAGAAAATACTGGCGGAAATCCAATTGAAATTAATATTAAAGATGGAACTAAGAATAATGAAACTTTTACCAAATCTTTAACAACTTTAAATACAAAAGCTTTACAACCTGGGTTATCTGCATATTCTCAAGCAATGTCAGCTGCGACTCACGGAACAAGTATTGATATTTTAGATTCGCTAGGTTCTAAACATACTGTTCGTTTTGATTACCGAAAATCTGACGGTGCAAAATGGGATATGATTATCTCTGTTCCTAAACCAGCTTCAATTGAAGGAAATCCCAGCCCAGATATTATCTTAGGTGGAAGTGTCACTTTTAATCAAGATGGTTCGCTTTCAGGTGTTAATCCCTCAACTCTGAAATTTTCAGGAAATAATGGTTCTGAACCAAATCAGATTGTAGAGTTAAATATGGGAAAAATTGGCGGATTTGGTGGTTTAACATCTTTTGATGCTCAAACAAAAACTGCGGGAATTTCTCAAGATGGTTTTGGTGCGGGTGATTTAATGGATGTTTTGATTGACCCGTCAGGTGTTGTTTCAGGAACTTTCTCAAATGGAAAATCTATCGGATTAGCACAACTTGCTGTTGCCCGATTTACAAATAATGAGGGTTTAATGAGTGAGGGTGGAAACATCTTTATTCAATCTGCAAACTCAGGTGCTGCAATGATTGGTGAAGCGGGTGCGGGTGGTCGTGGAGCTATTCAATCTTCATATCTTGAAATGTCGAATGTTGATTTAAGCCGAAGTTTAACTAAATTGATTGTAATTCAAAGAGGATTCCAAGCGAACTCAAAAACTATTACAACATCTGACCAAATGCTCAATACACTTTTACAACTGAAAAACTAAACACTTCAATCCATACATATTCGGGCTTGACCCGAATCCCTACTTCAAAGCATTTCTTCCACAAGTGTATATTATAGAACTAACTAAATATAAATATCTAGTCAGTCCCATATTTATTAATTTAAAAAAAATCGTATTTATAGAAAAATTAATTTAATATTTAATTAGTTCTTATCCTTAAGAATTGGTGTAAAATAGGCTGTTTTTAAAAGTCTCCACCATAGAGCAAAAGTGCATATTTATTTTTTTGAGTATCCGCAGAATGGAGGTTCTGATATTTCATAAAAGAATTTAAGTTTAAAAGCTGTTTTCTGACGGTTTTGAGATTTTTATATTCAGAATTAGCAGTCAATTTAAGGTTTGAATTTTATTTTTTGATAAGCTGTAATTATAAAAACAGGGTTTTATTAGTGAATTTACTATATTTCTTGCCAAAACAGTTGTTTTCTGTTATTTTTAATGTTATATTGGCTGTTTTTGAGTTAATTTATATATTTAAGAAATGAAGTTGTTTTAAGCCTAAATGACTAATATTTTTTTGTCTCCCATATAGGGCGATTTAGCATTTTTAAAATTTAGATGGCGGTCAAATCGATGTTTTATTTTTATTTGAAAAATTGAAAGTGCCTTAAGGTTCAAAGCACTTTTTAGCACATTATCGGGTCAAAACCCGATAAAAAACTATTTCTCTTATTCTTTTTCTCGTAGCATATTTTCTAAGTCGCTGACAGTTTTAAACATTCTATCCCAGCGAACAGTAAAGTTTTCATCAATACTAAAATATATTAGCCACGGAGTTCCTTCAATATTTTCATAAGGAACAGTTCCCCAAAATCTACTATCATTTGAGTGGTCGCGATTATCTCCCATCATAAAATATTGATTTTCAGAAATTCTAGTCGGTTGAAAGTGAAAAAGTTGCGGTGGTTGAGTTCCATCATTTCTTACAGTTTCATCGTGCCAAACACCTTTAAATTTTTCTTGATATGGATTTTTGACCCAAAGAGTATTTTGAATTGTAACGATTCGTTTTTCAGGATAATTATTTTTAATAAATTGGTCACCCTCAACTGGTCGCAAATATAAATCTTTATTATTTTGCATAATCATATCGCCCTCAATCGCCACACATCTTTTTACAAAATGCAGTTTTTCTTGCCCAGGTTTTCTGAAAACAACAATATCACCTCTTTGCGGTTTATCGCCATCGATTAATTTCAAGCCGACAGATGGAATTAGTGGAATCTCAAGCCAAGGAATATGGGGGGTCGGAGTTCCGTAAGCAAATTTTTTCGCAAAAAGATAATCGCCAACTAAAAGAGTCCGAATCATAGAACCGCTCGGAATTACAAAAGATTGAGCAATAAAAAAGATTGTGAAAAGAACAATAATTAATGCTCCCGTCCAAGTTGTGGAAAATTGGTAAAGTTTGCTTAGTTTTTCTCGCATTACTTCTTGCCTCGATTTTTTGCAGATTTAATAGTATTTTCTAAAAGCATCGCGATTGTCATTGGACCAACTCCACCTGGAACTGGAGTTATAAAACTTGCTTTTTTTGAAACCTCATCAAAATCTACATCTCCGACAATTTTTCCGTTTTCCGTTTTGTTAATTCCAACATCAAAAATTATTACATCATCTTTTACCATATCCGCGGTGATGAGGTTTTGCTTTCCAACTGCCACAACTAAAATATCAGCTTTCAAAGTATGCTCTTTTAAATTTTTTGTGTAAATATGGCAAATATCAACTGTCGCATTTAGATTAAGCAAAAGTGAAGCAATCGGCTTTCCAACAATATTACTAGCTCCGACAACAACCGCATTTTTTCCTCGTAAATCATCTAAATTATATTTTTCTAAAAGTCGAACCATTCCCAACGGTGTGCAAGGTGCAAAACCATCAAGCCCCGCTACAATTTGCCCAATATTATATGGGTGAAATCCATCGACATCTTTTTCAGGATTTATCAGAGAAAGGATTTTTTGAGTATCAATATGTTTTGGAAGTGGAAGCTGAACTAAAATACCATCAACTTTGTCATCGTTATTTAATTCTTTTATTTTTTCTGTTAATTCAGTTTCTGATATTTCTTCGCTAAACTCTAATGAAAATGAGTCAATCCCTACATAATCACAAGCTTTCTTTTTCATCGAAACATATAAATTACTCGCTGAATCATTGCCAACTAAAACTACGGCTAAACCGACTTCTTCACTAAAATTTGCAATTTCATTTTTGAGAATTTCTTTAATATCTTTTGATAACTGTTTTCCGTCAAGTATTTGCATTTTATCCCTTTAAAAAACTTTCTGTTATGATAACAAAATATCTGTTAATCCAATCCGCATACCGAAAATAAAAATTAATTTTGCATTATGTTAAAATTTGCTTAATACAAAAAAAGAGATAAAAAATGATGAAAACAAAATGTGATTTTTGCGGAGAAAAAGAGAGTGACGATAATCCAATAATCTTAGGTGAGCAGTCAAAAATTTGTAAAAGTTGTGTGAGTACAATTTATGATATTTTTGACAAAGCAGAAATGCCTACTGACGATTATGAAATTCTAAAAGATACTTTTGACACTGACAAGCTTTTAACAGAACCTGCTGAAGTGCTAACTCCAAAAGAGATGAAAGCCGTTCTTGACGATTATGTGGTCGGACAGGATAATGCGAAGAAAATTCTTTCCGTAGCAGTTTATAACCATTACAAAAGAATCTTTAAAAATGAAACCAATGAAAATGATGAGGTTGAACTTCAAAAATCAAATGTTCTTTTAGTTGGTCCAACAGGTAGTGGAAAAACTCTTTTAGCTCAAACTATTGCAAAAGTTCTAAATGTTCCAATCGCAATTACAGATGCTACAAGTTTAACAGAGGCTGGATATGTTGGGGAAGATGTTGAAAATATTTTAACTCGATTAGTTCAATCTGCCGAGGGCGATATTAAAGAAGCTGAACGAGGAATCGTATTTATTGACGAAATTGATAAGATTGCAAGAATGAGCGAAAACCGAAGTATCACCCGAGATGTTTCAGGCGAAGGTGTTCAACAAGCTATGCTAAAAATTATCGAGGGAAGCCAAGTTAATATTCCTCCGCAAGGTGGTAGAAAACACCCAAATCAAGAATTTACTAAAATTGACACAACGAATATTCTATTTATTTGTGGTGGGGCATTTGACGGAATTGAAACAATTATCGAAAGAAAGCTTTCGGGAAATGTAATGGGATTCACTCAAGAGAAAAAAGAGAAAGTTTCAAAAGAGAATATTATTAATAAAGTTGAGCCTGATGATTTAGTTCATTACGGTTTGATTCCTGAATTAGTTGGTCGTCTTCCTGTTATCGGAACTTTGAACCAAATTTCTGTGGATAATATGAAACATATCTTGACTCAACCGAAAAATGCTTTAGTTAAACAATATCAGAAACTTTTTGAAATTGACAATGTGAAACTTGAATTTGATGATAAAGCGGTTGAAGAAATTGCGAAAAAATCTATCAAACGAAAAACTGGGGCTAGAGGACTTCGTTCAATTCTTGAGGATATTATGCTTGATATAATGTTTGAACTTCCAGAATATAGCGGAAAAACTATCAAAATTTCTGAAGATGTAATTTTAAAAAGTGCAAAACCTGAAATCATCTAATATCTATAATCTCGCTATTATCGGAGCGGGAGCTAGTGGTTTAATGTTAGCCTCGCAGATTCGTAATAAAAAAGATATTTGCATTATCGATAAAAATTTAGAAATTGGTGCAAAAATCAAAGTTTCAGGCGGAGGCAGATGTAATATCACAAATCGAAATACCTCATCGGCGAAATATCTCGGCGATTCAGATTTTATTACTCCAATTTTGGATAATTTCAAGTTTAAAGATATTTTGCAATTTTGTAAAAGCGAGGGTTTTTCTCCAAATATTGATGAACGAAATGTCAAAGGTGCTTATTTTTGTAAATCAGCATCAGATATTTTATCAGTTTTTCAAAGGAAAATTCGAGGAGTTCAACAATTTTTAGGCGATGAGGTTTTAGATGTTAGTTTTGAAAATGAAATTTTTACAATCCAAACTCAAAACAGAGAAATTCTAGCTAAAAAGGTGGTGGTTGCTTCTGGCGGTTTATCCTTTCCAAATCTTGGAGCTACAAATATTGCATTTAAAATAGCAGAAAAGTTTGGGCATAAAGTTGAGAGGCTCTCTCCCGCCCTTGTCGGTTTTACCGTTCAAAAAGAGCAATTTTGGTTTAAAAATCTAAGCGGATTATCTTTTAAAGCTAAAGCGAAAATTGGTGAAAAAGAGATTTTTGGGGATATTCTTTTTACATATAAAGGTTGTTCAGGTCCTCTGATTTTGAACTCTTCAATATATTGGGAAAAAGGTAGAATTATTCTTGATTTTATACCAAATTTCAAATTTCAAGATTTCAAAAGTCAAAAACAGATTTCTACCATAATTCCGTTACCGAAAAAATTTATTCTAGAATTTTTAAAATCGGTTGGATTGAAAGATAAGGCTATGAATCGATTATCAGAAAGTGAAATTGAGAAATTGAAAACTCTGAAAAACTACTCTTTTTCACCCGCAGGAAATTTTGGATATTCAAAAGCTGAAATTACAAAAGGTGGAATCTCAACCGATGAAATAGATTCAGATAATTTAGAAAGTAAGTTACAAAAAAATCTATTCTTTCTAGGTGAAGCTCTAAATGTTTCAGGAGAACTTGGCGGATTCAATTTTCATTTTGCTTTTGCATCTGCCTTTAGATATTTGAAATAGTTTGTCAAGCACGATTATGACTTATTTTCGTGCTCGACACAGAAATCTACTTTAATCAGTTTCTAAAATTGAGAAGTATGTATCTAAACCAATTCTATCAATAGAAATATAAAGTGGAGGTAAAATCATTACCGTTTGATTTCGACTTTGTAAATTTATTGAAGTTGTAAAATCTTGTAAAATAATTCCTCTTTTGAAAAGAGACTCTAGAATATATTCACGATTTTGTCTAATAATAAATCTATTATTATCTCTTTTCTTAGCTTCTAAAAGGTAGGTTTCAACTGTTTGAAATGTTTTTGATGGAATCATTAAATCAGCAATATATAAAGAGTCTGCGGAAACAATTCCATTTTTCACAACAATTTTATAACTTAAAATATATATTTCACCAAAAAGAGACATCTGAAAAAATATAGATATAAGAAACAGTTTAAATATTGAATAATCCACTAAACCAACCGTTTTGAGGAAAAAGATTCTCATATAAATTCAGATAAAAATTTGATGAGAAAATTGTATCCGTAACTATTGTGTAGTTTGTAATTTCTTGAAATAAAATGATGATAGCAAGATAGACTAAAAATGTGCCAAAAATATTTGATTTTTTGTGGAAAGTAAAAGCTGTACCAAATGATTTTTTCATTCGATGATTTGCTAAATCCACACTATAAACCTCATCGAGAATTAAATGAGTTAAATATCCTAAAGTTATAAAGAATCCACCCCAAACAGCAACAGAACTATCAACCCAGAAAATAGTTTTTAAGAGCATTGTTCCTAATATGCCTAAGAGAAAGCCCATAGGCACGGAGTGAAAAATCCCACGATGAGAAGTATATTCGATAAAAACTCTCATAATAAAAAGTTTTAAAAGATAAAAAGATGTGAGCCATAAGATTAGTTTTTCAATAAGTGAATATTCAGGTTTTGAAAAAATGATAGCAAAAGACAAGAAGACAGAAAGAAGTGTAAAAGTGATTCTGAAAGGGATTGATGTTTTAGAATCAATATCGGGTAAAAGTGAGCCGATTGTTCCTAAGCTAAAAAGTAGCAAAGCTTCACTATCTGAAAGATGTCCTGCGGAAAGAAGTAGAGTTGAAGATATACCTGAAACGGTCGCACCTACAATCATATGGGTTTTAAAGTTTGCCAATAAGATTCCTATTTGATATTTTTACAAATTATAACAAATCAATTTTTGGTCAGTCCCAACTTTTTTGCAAAAAATATATGAATTTCAGAAAAAAGTAATTATTTGATATACTATTTTACTTAAAATTTTATAAAAGATTAAAAATGATAATTACAAAAAATTGGTTAAACGAGTGGTTGGATATTGAAAACTACTCTTTAGAAGAACTTTCAAAAACATTTAATAGGATTGGTTTAGAGGTTGATAGAGCTTTTCAGTTTCAAGCTCCAAAAGGTGTGGTAGTTGGAAATGTGAAAACTGTTGAGAATCACCCAGATGCTGATAAGTTGCAAATTTGCCAAATTGATATTGGAGAATCTGAACTTTTACAAATCGTAACAAATGATAAAAATGTTGGGGCGGGTGATTTTGTGCCAGTCGCTACGGTAGGAACTCAATTACCAACTTTTAAAATTAAAAAAGGTAAATTGCGGGGTGAAATGAGTTTTGGAATGCTTTGCTCGACGGAAGAGTTTGGAATTCCAAGAGTTGGCGAGGGAGTTGTAATTTTGGATAGTTCGATTGGAGATTTGAAAGTTGGCAAAGAATTATCAGAATTTGCAATTTTCAATGATTCGCTAATTGAGTTAGAATTAACCGCAAACCGTGGAGATTGCCTAAGCATTTACGGAATTGCAAGAGATATTTCATCAGCTTTAAATATTAAATTAAAAAGTGAAATTTCAAATATCGATGAGGTTCAAGGAGAATTTTCAGATTTTGACTACTCTCTGAAATATCTAAATTTTGATAAAGTTGAAAAAGCTAATTTAAAAATCAGAACTCGCCTTGCAATTATCGAAAAATTGAAAAAAGATGATTTAGACAATATTCTAAAATATACTTCTCATTCAACAGGTGCAATTTTGAAAAGTGTAAAAAATGCGGGTGAAGATTTACAAATCTCTGATGATATTTTAGTTTCTGGAAACTCTCAAATTGGAATTTCTGCTGAAAATGGTTCTGAAATAATTGAAATCTCATATATTAATCCTGATGTTATTTCAAAAAATGTTTATCAAAATAAACTTAAAACTGATGAATCTTATTATAATTCGTCACGAGGAAGTGAGCCAAACCTAAATCTAGCTTTTGAATTCCTTTCAGATTTAAATCTGATTCAAGGAGTTTCTACAAAATCTACTTTTCAAAATATCTTACCAAAAAGAGAAGTTCAAATTACTTTTTCTGAAATCAATAATTTTATTGGTGCTGATATTAAGCAAGAAAAAGTTACCGATATTTTAGAAAAGTTAGGTTTTGCATTGAATATTTCAAGTGAAAATATTGAGATTCAAATTCCAAAATATCGCCACGACATTATCAACAAACAAGATATTATCGAAGAAATTTTACGAATGGTTGGAATTGATAATATTCCCGCAAAACCGTTAATTTTTTCTGAAAAACGAAAAGATAACAGAACTGCTGAAAATATCAAATTGAAAACTCACTTACGAAATCGTGCAATCTCTTTAGGATTTTTTGAAACACTTTTATACCTTTTTGGTGAAGAGAAAAAATTTCAAAAGTTTGGTTTTCAAACAAGTTCAGGAGATAAAAAACTGCTAAATCCGATTGTTGATACGATGGACACCCTCCGCCCAACTATGGTTATCGGACTTCTTGAAGCTGTCGAACGAAACTTGAATTTTGGAAAAAAACGAGTTCCACTTTTTGAAATTGGTAAAGTTTTTGATGAAAATTTAGATGAAACTGAACTTTTGACAGTTCTATTTTCTGGTGAAGTTGAATCTGATTCAATTCAAAATAGCGGAAAACCTAAAGATATTGATTTCTTAGAATTTTCTAACAAAGTTTTATCAATTATCGGTGGTGGAAATTTAGAACAAATTGAAACTGATTCTACTTTGATGCACCCATACCAAACTGCAAAAATTATAAAAGATGGTGTTGAAATTGGAATTATCTATAAATTGAGAATCGACATTCAAGCCAAATTCAATTTACCTACAACTTTTATTGCAGAAATTGAACTTGATAAATTGGCAAACACACTTCAAACTGCTAAACCATATTCAAAATTCCAAACCTCATCAAGAGATTTAAGTTTGGTAATTCCTGCAAAATTTGAGTATCGGAAAATTGAAGAAATTATCAATTTGGTAAAAAATGATTTTGTTCAACGATTCTACCCTGTGGATATTTTTCAACTGGAAAATGGTCAGCAAAGTTTGACAATTCGTTTTGCTCTTCAATCTATGGAAAAAACTCTTGAAGATAATGATATTGAACTTTTTATAAATTCTGTTTTGGATAAATTGAGTTCTGAACTATCTATTAATTTAAGATAATTATCAGGTTCTAACCCGTTCAAAAACTTCTTCAAACCTATATAAAATATTTTTTTGTATAGGTTTGATTGCATCTACGATGAATAAAATTTGTAATGAACAGGATTTGAAAATCAACTCTTTAGCTCCGCCGATAAACTCATTTACAAAATAAAATCTGAACCAAGATAATGTTTTCTCACTGACGGGTCTTTTGCAATATCTTCAGCAGTTCCGTAAGCTAATAAACTACCTGATTTTATAACATAAGCTTTATTGCAAGTTTGCAAAGTCTCGCGAACATTATGGTCGGTAATTAAAACCCCAATGCCAATAGATGTTAATTGAGAAATGACTTTCCGAATATCATTTACCGCAATTGGATCAACTCCCGCAAAGGGTTCATCTAAAAGTAGGAATTTTGGGGCATTGACCAAAGCTCGAGCAATTTCAACCCGTCGCCTTTCTCCACCACTTAACGAAACACCTTTATTATGGCGAATGGGTTCAATATTAAAAAGCTGTAAAAGTTCTTCAACCCGTTTTTCGCGAACATCTTTAGATTTTATTGAAACTTCACCTGCCAATAAAATATTTTCTTCTACGGTTAAATCCTTGAAAATACTAGATTCTTGAGGTAAGTATCCAATACCAGCTTTGGCTCGTTTGTGAATTGGATAAGCTGAAATATCTTGATTATTTAAAATAATGCGACCCGAAGTAGCAGGAAGCAAACCTGAAATCATATAAAAAGTTGTGGTTTTTCCCGCACCGTTTGGACCAAGCAAACCAACAACTTCACCAGAATTTACTTCAAGCGAAATATCAACGACAATAGTTTTTTCGCCTATAACTTTTTTAAGATTTTGAGCAATTAAAGTTGCCATTTATTGCTCACTTGATAAATTCGGTAAGAATCATCATTATTAATTATTTTAATATGGAAAAATGAGAATCCGTATTTTGTTAGAATTGTTGCAAATTCTGAATTTCCCCATTCAATTATATGGTAGCCTGAATCTGAAAGTGATTCAAAAAGCCCAAGTTGAATAAATTCATTTACACTTTTTTGATAAATATCATAATGATAAATATCTGTGCCATAAATATTTTGAAGTGTAAAAGTTGGAGATGTAACCTCATCGCTAATTTCAAAATATTTTACAAACTCTTTTACAAAAGTCGTTTTTCCTGAAGCTAAATCACCTGAAAGTAAAATAATTGAACTTGAACTATTTATAATTGCGAGAATTTCACTTACTGCTTTTGGAATATTTTTCTTTGTAACCTTAAATTTCTTAATCATAGTTTATATTTTATTTCCAATTTCATTTATTTTTGTAATTTTAGCAAAACAACAACAATCTATTTTAGAATAATCTGATATTATTAGATATAAAAATAATTTTCAGGAGAAATATATTTGTTAAAACAAATTTTACTACCTACAATTTTACTAATTTTAGGTTACGGTTTTTGGGTCAGTCCAGATTTTAAAGAAATTTCAGCAGGTGTTGCAATTTTTCTTTTTGGTATGCTCTCTCTCGAAGAGGGATTCAAAGCTTTTTCAGGCGGAACTTTAGAAAAAGTTCTCAAAAAATCTACGGATAAACTTTATAAAAGTGTTGGATTCGGAATTATCACCACCACTTTTATGCAGTCTAGTTCTTTAGTTTCAGTTCTCACAATCTCATTTCTAGGTGCGGGTCTTATTGGACTTGCTCAAGGAATTGGAATTATCTTCGGTGCAAATATCGGAACAACTACTGGAGCTTGGCTTGTTGCTGGGTTTGGTTTAAAAGTTCATATTTCATCTTATGCTATGCCGATGTTAGTTTTTGGTGTAATTTTGATTTTTCAAAAAAGCAAAACTTACAAAGGAATCGGTTACATTCTCGCAGGTTTAGGTTTTCTTTTCCTAGGAATTCATTATATGAAAGAGGGCTTTGAAGCTTTCAAAGATAGTCTTGATTTAGCAAGTTTTGCTGTTTCAGGTTTAAAAGGTCTATTCATATTTACGGGAATCGGAATTTTCGCAACCGTTGTTATGCAATCTTCTCACGCTACTTTAGTTTTAATTATTACCGCTTTATCTGTTGGGCAAATCACTTACGAAAATGCTTTAGCTTTAGCAATCGGTGCAAATGTTGGAACTACAATCACCGCAATTATCGGCTCGATGAGTTCAAATATTGATGGTAAAAGACTAGCGGGAGCTCACCTCATCTTTAATGTTGTTACAGGATTAATTGCAATTATCTTTATGTCTCAAATTATGGTGGCAGTTGATATTTCAAGTGAATTCTTTGGAATTGCAAGTGATGACCATACTCTGAAATTAGCAGTTTTCCATACGATTTTTAATATTATCGGTGTTGTGGTAATGCTTCCATTTGTAAATAAATTGGTTACATTCTTAGAAGATTTCTTAAAAGATAAAGATGCAGATAAATCAGAAATTGAACATACAAAATATTTGAATGATTCAGTTCTTGAACTTCCTGCTACGGCGATTGCTACAATCAGAAAAGAGACTCAACATCTTTATGAAAATGCTTTTGAAATCATCGCTCACGGAATAAATGTAAAAAGACGAAATATTAAATCTGATATGGATTTAGATAAAGTGATTCAAGATGACTTTAGCAAAGAAGCTATAAATATTGATAAATTTTACACTCAAAAAATTAAATATCTTTATGGTGAAATTCTTGATTTCTCTACAAAAGCCCAATTTAATATGAGTGCAGAATATAACAAAGAGCTTTACAATCTAAAATTAGCAAATCGAGATATTGTCGAAGCGGTAAAAGATACAAAACATCTTCAGAAAAATCTTGTAAAATATTCAAAAAATGAGAATTCTCATATTCAAGCTGAATACAATTTAATTCGACGAGATTTAGCTGAACTTCTACGAACTATCTATTTAGTTTCAACTTTAGACACTCAAGCAGATATTACTATCCAACTTTCAAAAGCTAAAATCTTGATGGAAAAACAGGATATTATCGCTAACGGTAAATTAGATAATCTGATTCGACAAAGTTTAGTTTCAAATGAGATGGCAACTTCTTTAATGAACGACAGCACTTATGCTTACGGAATTAGCAAAGATTTAATCGCAATGGCAGAAATTCTGTTTTTAGATGCTGATAATCTTGTTATGAACGAAGATGAAGTTAATAGTGTTATTTAATAAATAATGAAACAGTTATTTCACTTGTCAAATCTATTTTTCAAGATGATAATTAAGCAGAAAGCAATTCCACTATTTATAATTTTGGCAACTCTTTCTGTGGCTATTTCATCGGCAATTAGTGGAATTGATATGGGAGATAAAAGCGGTCGCCTTTTTCTTGATGTTACGATTTTTCTACAATCGTCAATATTAACAATTATGGCGATTTTCTTTCCTCTGAATTATCTTGAAAGAGAATCGAAAAATGGAGTTTTTATAATTCCTTTTTCGGCGGGGGTGAATCGAAAAATATATTTTTCTTCAGTTCTTCTGTCTCAAATATTTACACTTTTAACTCTATTTAGTTTTTTTCTTTTTGTAGATTTAATCTATATTTTTATATTTAAAATTGATGAAATTTTGATATTTCAACTTTTACTCTCTTTTTTATCTGCAACTATTTTAATAAGTTTGATAATTTCAATTGGGCAATATACCTCATCGCTTAAAGCTTTGATATATTCTGTAATTATCTATTTTATCGGTAATGGTTTAGATGAACTTTATATCTACTCTTTTCAACTTCACCCCGATGAGGTTCTCCAAACTATTTATCTCATTTTGTCAAAAATAGTCCCAAATTTCTATATTTTTGATTCTGATAAAATTTCGGTATATCCAATTTTTCACTCTTTTATCCAAATCTCCATTTTCTCAATTCTAGGATATTTAAAATTTTCAAAGAAAGTTTTAAAAGTTGAAAACTAATCTTTTTATTCTAATTTTTTTAATTTCTGTAAATATATTTACAATTCAAAAACCTGTAATAAAAAATAATTTCTCTATTCTAGCTTCAAACCCTCTTTTTTTAAGAGCAGTTTCTCCAAATAGCGAACATATTTTCG
>Ga0256827_10000659_pt1 | contig 21570 bp, 22 predicted proteins | sample CV84metaG_FD_185977 | JGI IMG/M metagenome (GOLD analysis project Ga0256827, IMG submission 185977) | Hydrothermal vent microbial communities from East Pacific Rise, Pacific Ocean - CV84 | ecosystem: Environmental > Aquatic > Marine > Hydrothermal vents | place: Pacific Ocean: East Pacific Rise... | reverse complement strand
TAACATAGTAGATGTCCTTAAAGATGAGAGTTCATTCTTTGTTGTTTTACTTTTCTTGATCCTAGGATTACTATTAGCATTGACCCCTTGTATTTTCCCTATGATTCCTATCTTATCATCTATTATCGTTTCTCAATCTGGAGAGGGAGAGCCGAGTGCGACTAAAGGGTTCTTTACCTCACTAGTATATGTTCTTGCTATGGCTGTAACCTATACTTCTGTTGGCGTTATCTCTGGACTATTGGGTGCAGATATTCAATCAGCTATGCAGAGTCCGTGGGTTCTTAGTACCTTTGCACTTATGTTTTTTGCTTTAGCTATTTCTCTCTTTGGTTATTATGAGATGCAACTCCCCTCTTCATGGCAATCAAAAATCAATACAGCAAGTGATAGTGCACAAGGTAAAGGTATAGTTGGAACAGCAGTTATGGGATTCCTATCAGCCTTTATTATTGGACCTTGCGTAGCTCCACCTTTAGCAGGAGCTGTAATCTTTATCTCTCAGACAGGTGATGCATTTCTTGGTGGATTGGCACTCTTTGTTATGAGTATTGGTATGGGCTTTCCTCTTCTTCTTGTTGGCGTTGGAGCTGGTAAGTTTATGCCACGACCTGGAGGATGGATGACTCGTGTTTCTCAAGTCTTTGGTGTAGTGATGTTGGCTCTATCTATATTTATGTTCTCAAAGGTATTGCCAGAGGGTCTTATTCTTCTTTTGTGGTCTCTTCTCTTTATGGGTACTGCACTCTATATGGGGGTATTTAATACTAGTAGCTCTACACAAGGAGCATCTAAACTTTTCCAACTTTTAGGGTTAGTATCTCTTCTCTATGGAGCGTCTCTATTTATTGGTCTTTTGAGTGGTTCTAAATCTATGTTGCATCCATTTGAGAAGTTTATATCATCATCTAGTGTAGTTCAAGTTGTAGAAGAGAAAGGCTCCTCCTCATCTCATCAATCTAAGTCTCAACCTCAATCACATAGCCTAGGAGATAGTGGTGCTCATTTAGGATACTCTGTAGAGAGACTTCTTAATGAGGTTAAAGCAACAGATAAACTTGTAGTTGTTGATTTTGGTAAAAAATCTTGCCCCTCTTGTAGAGAGTTAGAATCATTTACCTTTCCTGATAGTGAAGTAAAAGAGGAGTTGAAAAGATTTACTTTTATCACTATAGATATAACAGATCAGACTGATGCAGATAAGAAAATTTTGAAAAAATATAGTCTTTTTGGCTCTCCAAATATAATCTTTTTTGATAAAAATAATAACTTTTTACCTAAAAAATCAATAGCTGGGTATATCAAGGCTAAACCATTTGCTACACATTTAAAGAGCATTCATTGAATAAAACCATAGAGATTGGTAAGATTAATTATCTTAAGGTTGAAAGAGATACGGAATATGGTCTCTTTCTCATAGCTCAAAATTTTGAAGAAGTTCTTCTTCCTAATGCTTATGTTATTGATGCAGAGATGCCTATAGGATCTATTGTCGAGGTTTTCATCTATACTGATTCAGAAGATAGACCAGTTGCCTCGACCAAGTATCCTTATGCTATGTTGGGTGAATTTGGATACTTTACTGTTGTAGATTATCAACGGTATGGTGCTTTTGTAAACTGGGGTCTTCCAAAAGATCTATTTGTTCCTCTATCTCAGCAAAAATGCCACTTTAACATAGGCACGAAGTTTATCCTGCGTGTCTGTTTAGATAAAGAGACTGGACGGCTCTATGGCACACACAAGATAGGTAAGTGGCTTTCACATGAGATTAAAGATTTAAAAGAGAGTCAAAAAGTTAATGTTTTAGTACTTTCAAAAACACCATTGGGTTATAAAGTGATTGTTGAGAATCTATATGAAGGTATGCTTTTTGATAATGAGATATTTGAACAGTTATCCGTAGGAGATAGAAAAGAGGTTTATATAAAAAAGATTCGTCTTGATGGTAAACTTGATTTAACTCTTCAGCCTATTGGTAAAAAAGCAACCTCTGATATTTTTGAAACAAAAGTTTTAGATATTTTAAAAAATAAAGGTGGCGTAGTTGCTATAAATTCAAAAAGTGATGCAGGTGAGATTCAGAAACTTTTTGGACTTAGTAAAAAAAGTTTTAAACGTTCACTCACCTCTCTTTTAGAAAAAGATAAAATCCAACTAGAAAATAGTGGCATTAAACTTAAAAACTAAAATTAAGTTTAATTTTTATATTAATTTCATTATTGCTACTAACTCTTTTGATATACTCTCTTATATTAAACCAAATCAAAGGGAGTAGAAGATGAAATTTTATAGACCATTGCCAATAGATAAAGAGATAACACTTAATAGCAAGAAGATAATAGTTTCGAAAACAGATACCTCAGGACGAATTTTGTATGTTAATGATTATTTTTGCAAAGTTGCAGGTTATGAGTCTAATGAAGTTATAGGTATGCCACATAGTATCATTCGACATCCTGATATGCCACAGGCTATTTTTTATCTTATGTGGCAGAGTATAAAAGCAGGTGATAATATTACTGCTGTAGTTAAAAATCTATCAAAATCAGGAAAATATTATTGGGTTACTACAGATTTTGAGATACATAGAGATGTAAGAGGTGAGGTTGAGAGTTATATTGCGTTTAGAAGACCAGCTTCTAACAAAGCTGTAGAGGCAATTGAAGAGTTATATACACATCTTCTTGATATAGAGAGAAAATATAATATGGAAGCTTCATTGGTATATCTTCAAGGTTATCTTGATGAGAGACATATCTCTTATCACGAGTTGATGGACAAGTTGGTTAAGCCAAAAAGTTTGATGGAAAAGCTATTTAGTCTTATGAAAAAAACTTTTAAACATAGTGAAAATAACAAAAGTTATTCAAATCAATATAGAGAAGCAGTATAGTCTAACTAGTTTTAAGATATTATAACGGTTCATATAAAAAAATAAGGATAAACAATGGATTTAACAGAGTTACTTAAAATGGGTGCAGAGGCGATACAAGGAAATAGCGATGAGGCTACAACAGGGCTTGATGGTGACAGTATCTCTAACGCATTAAGCAATCTTATTGGTGGAGAGAATGGACTTGATTTAAGTTCATTGGTGTCAGGGTTATCTGAAAATGGATTAGGTGAAGTTGTTAGCTCTTGGTTTGGAGATGGAGAAAATTTACCTATCTCTATGGACTCTATTACTGATCTATTGGGTGGAGATAAAATCTCTGAGTTTGCTCAGAATTTGGGATTAAGTGAAGAGAGTGCAAAAGGTGCTTTGGCAGATTCCCTTCCAAATATTATCGATAAGGCTACTTCGGGAGAGGGTTCTTTGATTGATAATATGTTAGAGCAGGTTGGTGGTGCTAGTGGTGCTATGGACATGTTGGGCAAGATGTTCAGATAGTTTTGATGGAGTAGATTTGCTCTTCTCAAATCTACTCTTTTGATATGAATTTTTTATCTATTTTTTCTTCTCTTTTAATACTCTCTACTTTTTTAAACTCAACTAATCTAAAAATTGCATCTTATAATGTAGAAAATCTATTTGATATGCATAGGGATGGTACTGAATATCCTCAATATATTCCTAATAAACACAACTGGACAACTGCTATACTTGATAAAAAGCTTACTAATATATCAGAAGTTATATGTGAAATAGATGCAGATATTATAGGTCTTCAAGAGGTGGAGAATTTAAATGTTTTGAAACTTCTTCAAACTTCACTTCGAAAGTTTGGTTGTAGTTATAGATACTCTGCTATAACTCATAAACCAAAAAGTGCCATTCAAGTAGCACTCCTCTCCAAAATTCCTATTGAATCTTCTACAGATCTTGTTGTGACTAGATCATTGGGTATTAGAAATATACTAGAGACAAAATTTATAGTTAAAAATAGACCACTTTATATTTTTGTAAATCACTGGAACTCAAAACGATCTCCCGAAAGCAGACGAATTATCTCTGCTATAGCTCTAAAAAAGAGGCTTCTTTCACTAAAAGAGGAGTATATACTATTAGGTGATTTCAACAGTAACTATAATGAGTATAGGAGTATAAAGAAAACAGGTATAAACCATACTCTAGTTACTATAAAAGATCAAAAACTTCTTCGAAAGCTTGATCTGATAAGAGAATCATTTCAACACTATAACTTATGGCTAGAGAAGCCAATTTATAAACGATGGAGTTATAATTTTTATGGTAAAAAAGAGGGTTTAGATGCTATATTAGTTCCCTATGAGATGTTTGATGGAAGAGGAGTTGATTATATCAATAACTCTTTTGATATTTTTAAGCCAAACTACCTTTTTGCAAAAAAAGGTTATATTTTAAGATGGAAGTATAAGCGAAAAAGACATATAGGTATAGGCTACTCCGATCATCTACCGATAGTTGCAAGATTTTCTACAGACCCATACCTAAAGTCAAATTCTGATATTTCAAATGGTTCAATTGTTCATATCTTTAGAAAACAAGTCCATTTTCCTCTGTTACTCAAAAATATAAAAGTAGTCTCTGTCAAAAAAAAGTTAGTCATTATAGAAGATAGCTCTGGAAGTATAACTATTTATGGTATTGATACTCCATTAGAGGTTGATAAAAGATATGATATTGTAGTATACAAGAGAAAATTTTATCATGGTCGTTATGAAATTGTTGATTTTAGAGTAGAAAAAAGATATGATAGCATCAAAAAAAGGATCCAATAGCTATGGAGTATTATTTAGAGATATTATCATTTCATGTGATTGCTGTGATGTCATGGATGGCAATGCTATTTTATATGCCGAGACTTTTTGTCTATCATCAAGAGCATAAAGATAAAAAAGATTTTACAGATGTGGTGAAGATACAAGAGGACAAGATATATAGGGTGATTGGATTTCCTGCTATGTTGGCTACTATTTTGAGTGGAGGGTTACTCCTATATCTAAATCCATCTCTGTTAGAACAAGATTGGATGATCGCAAAGCTATTAGTTTTGTCTCTTATGGTTGCTTACTCTTTGAGTATGGAGTATTTTAGAAAAGTATTAGAGAAAGATATATGCATTAAAAATGGACAGTTTTTTAGAGCTTATAATGAAGTCCCAACACTCTTTTCCATTTTGATAATTGTTTTTGTTATTACAAAATCTATACCGATCTATTTTTCTATTTTTATTACACTGTTTTTTGGATTTATCATCTATAAAATCTTGACTAAAAAGTAATACTATTGGTTTATATTAATTACGAGTTAGCGATTTCAAGATATAAGTGATACTTTTTTGTTATAATCAAGTATTAATTTCAAAAAGGAGACTTCATGTCACTACCTCCAATAACTATTCCCGTAGAGCTACCGTTAGATATACCTGTACTTCTACATCCTGCTTTAGTCCATTTTGTAATAGCAATACCTGTTATAATTATTTTGCTAGAGATTATTAATCTTTTTTTCAAAAAAAGAGCATTATCTGTTTTTTCTCTATTTCTAATTCTACTTGTAGCACTATTTATGACGGCAGCGTATTTTACAGGTGGAGTTGATGGAAAAGAGACTTTTTCACTTTTGGCAGAAGCTGGAAAATCAGAGCTTAAAGAGCATAAACTATTAGGTGCTTATCTCGTTTATGCATCATTAGGACTTGTAGCACTTAAGTTGCTATTTATGGCATTCTCAGCAGTGATAGCGAGACTTTTCTTTATTCTTTTACTTATTGGGTTTACTGGTGTAATACTCAAGCAAGGTAAAGATGGTGGAGAGTTGGTCTATAAGTATGGTGCAAATAATCAAGCATTAGTTACTGTAAATGATGAAAAAGTAAGTCTTCAAGATGATATAAATGATCTAAAAGAAGAGGTAGCTGAACTAGAAGCTGATATTAAAGAGAAGGCAGAAGAGGCAAAAAGTGAAGAGCCAGAAGAGAAAAAAGAGGCTACTCCTGAGACTGCATCTCCTGCTCCTGAAGCAACAACTGAAACAGCAACATCTGAAGAAGAGAGTTCTTCTTCTACAGAGGCAACTACTGAAACTAAAGAGGAGACAACCTCTTCCGAAAAAGAAGATAACGCAACAGTTAGTTTAGAGACTCCATAAGATTCTCAATAGACAAACGTTACAGAGCCTCTATTTGAGGTTTCTGTTTTATGATACTTCTCTATATATACGACTGTACCTAAGATAGCTAGTATAACTCCTACCAAAAGAAAAATCTTTATTAGACTATATGGTCTCTCTCCTGTAATATTTCCACTCTGTCCATTGATAGCATAACTGTATATTTTGCCTTTCCATTTGAACTCAGCTGTCCATATAGGAAAAAGAGCATTTTTATAGCTGATATTATTGTACTCTGTCTTTAGAGATGAAATCTGTTGTTGATCTCCTCCTATATCTCTTTTGATTGTTTGACGAATGACTCTATCCATCTTCATCTGTGCAAATTCAAAACCATTATCGAGTCCTATTGTGTACTCTTCAGATTTGAATCCTGCAAGAAATTTTTCATCAAAAGGAATTAGTTTGGTTGTATCCCAAGGGGCTAAACTATCCAAAATAGTATGAGATATGGTCTTTGATGCACCTATTGTTATGTCATCAAAGGCATTTCGTACCACACCCTCTACAGGAGTCCATCTTATTCGAGCCTCTTTTTGAGTGACTCTCCTCTGTCTGCCATCTATTACTACAGTTCTCTCCACCATTACATAGTATACGTCACCTCTTTGACCTCTATATCTACTAGTAGTTTGGCTATCATATGTCCAGTGAGGAAGATAGTAGCCCTCAAGCCCTTTATCTCCCTCTATAATATTTTTTAATGCACTAGGAGCAAACCACAGAGAGCCAAGCCATTTTTTAAATCTCTTTTTGGCTTCATCTTCTGTTATACTAAAAGTTAGTAGAGATTTGGGTGTAATATCTTTGACAAAATCTGTAATAGTTGGAGTATCACAGTAGGGACAGTTAGTGCTAATAGAGTAGGGTGTCAACTCAAAAGTTGCAGAACATTTACTACACTGCACCTCTTTGGTTATCTCTTTTGCTTTATGATTACTCAGAAACTCTAGGGCTTGATTAAAATCGTACTCTTTGATCTCCTCCGAGGAGAGAGGAATATCCTCTGTTGAGGAGCAAAATTCACATGTTAGAGAGCCTGTTGCAGGAGTATACCGTAGCGGTGCTCCACAACTGCTACAGGTAAAATTTATTGATTGGAACTTCACGGTCTATGGTAGTGGTGGTGGAGTATTTTCAAAGTATGAAGCCAATTGCTCCTCAGCATTTTCCCAGTTTTTCATCCCTTTTGTCCATATGAGAGTATCTCGTTTGATAGTTCCCTTTTCGATTAGATTTTTTATCTCATTGACCTCATAAGGCCCTTCGCTTATATTATCTAATGCGACATGATATACTACTCTCTCTTGATTTGGGAGTGGTGGTGGAGTAGAACTACTATTACTACTATTATTTTGAGGAGTTGTGATCTTGTTTGCCATATCTTGACCAAGTGCAATACCTGCACCCATCCCAATCATATCTCCTATACTGCTACCTCCACCTGTGCTACTATTTGACATTGCCTCACCCATTTGATATTTGAGATGCTCATCAAGATCTCCTGTGACGGCTCTACTTGTTCTTTTGTCCAATGCCTTCTCTACGTTTTCAGGTAGAGATATATTCTCTATCAATACTTTAGTGAGGTGTAATCCATACTCTCCAAAATGTGGAGTTATTTTTTCGGTGATAAACTCAGAAAACTTCTCATAGTTTGATGCTAGATCCAAAACAGGTATTTTGCTCTCTCCAAGAGTAGTAGCAAACTTGGATAGGATAAGGTTTGTCAACTGCTCTTCGATCTCATCTACAGTAAAGTGTCCATCTGTCCCTACAATCTCTCTCATAAAGTGTTCAGGATCACTGATCTTGATTTCATAAGTTCCAAAAGCTCTTAGGCGTACCATAGAAAATTCAGGATCTCTTACCATGATAGGATTTTTTGTTCCCCATTTTAGATTGGTGAATCGCTTAGTATTTAGGAAGTATACTTCTGCTTTGAATGGTGAGTTAAAACCATGATCCCAATGCTCTAGCGAGGTCATAATAGGTAGGTTATTGGTCTCTAGTTCATAGATCCCTGGCTTTAGCACATCTGCAATTACCCCCTCATTTACAAAGACAGCCACTTGTGACTCTCGTACTGTAAGTTTTGCACCATACTTTATCTCATTGTCTTGTCTATCAAAACGATAAACCATCGTATCATGTGAGTCATCTAGCCACTCAATAACATCTATAAACTGACCACTAATCCAATCAAAAAGTCCCATAATCTTCTCCTATCCTTTTTATTTAATATCTTCTACCAACTGATCTGCCGATGATTCCATCTTTGCCTTTGTTGAGAGTAGAGCCTCTTTTAGTTCTCTCTCTGTTTTATCCAACTCTACTAGTGCTTTTCGACGGTTATCTCTACCCTCATCAGCAATTCTTAGAGAGTCGTTTAGTGTGGCGATAAGTGTATTATTTGCTTTTTTGATACTCTCAATATCAAATACACCCCTCTCCATTTGGGTTCGGATCTCCACATTGGCATCTCTTAGTCCTTCTGCATTCTTCTCTAGTAGTTCATTTGTTAGATCATTTGCATTTTTGAGAGCTTTTGCTGATTCGTGACTTCTAAATATGGTTACGGTCTGTGCTAGTTGATTTCTCCATAGTGGTACAGTATTGACTAGAGTAGAAGATATTTTATTGATTAGAGATTTGTCGTTGTCTTGAATAAGTCTGATACTTGGAAGTGACTGCATTGCAACTTGTCTTGATAGTCGTAGGTCATGAACTCTTCTCTCTAGATCGTCACCAAATGCTCTCATCTCTTTAAGCTCTTGGATTGCTAACATATCTTGCTCTTTGGCTTTATCTTCATATTTAGGCATAATATTCTCTGCGAGTTCTTTTTTCTTGATCTCTCCTGCTTCAATATATAGCTCTAGTTTTCTAAAAAAGTTTAGGTTTGCCTCATATAGCTTATCTAGTGAAACTACATCTGTCATAAGTATCGATCTTTGATCCTCTAAGTTGTGTGCAATCATATCAATTTGATCTCGAACCTCTTCATACCCTTGTAAAAATTTGGCTAGAGGTTTTGTCCCTCCAAATAGACTCTTATACCAAGGTAGTTTTTTATTGGGATTGATCTCTTCTATATCGAACCCTTTAATTGCAGAAACCATCTCATTTAGTACTGCACCAACTCGTCCTGTATCTTTGTTTTTTACACCATCTATCATACGGTTTGAGATCTCATCAAGCTCCTCTTGTGCTGATGCCCCAAAATATATAATAGATGTTCTATTACTAAAATCTAGTTCAGTTAATGCTTTTTCTAATTGTGTCTGCTCTTGTGGCCTAACTGCTGGTATATTTTCACTCTTCTCTTCTACGGTTGTAGTTATAATCTCATCTGTTTTTGTTTCCATACTATTTCTTCCTTAATTTTTTATCTGCTCTTGAAGTACATCTATCTGTACATCTAGATCAAATTGGTTGTTTCTTTTGATTCTTTCACTCTCTTTTTCAAATCTTTGCTCTACATCACTTAATAGATTTGATAGTTTATCTTTTGTTTCGATAGTTATCTCATCCTCTTTCATATCTGTATATGATTTTGTGATCTTTTTAATCCCCTCTATATAGACAACAATGAATTTTCTAGCAACCCTTAAGTCCTTTGGGTCTTTTTCTATTGTTTTTAGTATCTCATAAGCTTTATTCACAGAGATATGCAGTTTGTCATAAAGCTTATTATCGTTGATAAGTTGCATATCATTCTCTATACTAGCAAGTTTTGCTCTAGCCTCTGCCAAAGTCTGAAGTACAAATTCTGCTGAAATATCACCAATATTCTCTAGTTTATCATCTCTTGGGTCTGTGCCATAATATAAAAAATATCCAACTGTGGAGATAACGCCCAAAAATAGAGCTATTGTAAGTGGCTGACCACCTGCAATCCAAGCTGTATAGATCGTAGAGATACCGAGTAGCAGAGCAGAGATTAATTTAAGAGGTTGTTTTGGTGCTTTGGTGAGTGTTTGGGTGTGATACTCGTACTCTTTTGCCAAACCTATACTATTGACTTTGGCTGTTGCAAAAAAGAGTCCAAAAGCGATTATATTTAAGATAAATGCTGATATGTCTCGTGCCATAAGTGCTAAGATCACAGATAAAAATAGAGGAGCTAAAAAGATATAGAGAAAGTTACCTCTTTTTCCCCTAAAGGCACTCTTATCTTTTGTATTAAACGGGGTGTAGCGTTTTGCTTTTGACATATTTTATCCTAAAATCTTTCCAAGTGGGTACCAAACAGTAATCCCCGTTGAGAGAAGAATAAATAAAAAACCAAATAATTTTTGCACAATAGTTCCTTTTACTTTTAACTTAATTTTAGCATAAATTCCTAAAATCAAAACTATAAATCATTATTTATGTTAAAATAACAAAATTAAAAAATAAAGGGTGGAGATGAGTTTAGAAGAGTTACAAGGTATTATTAGAACAGAGGTAGGGGTTCTACTCTATTTTTCGGGAGAAAACTGTAACGTATGTCATGCATTGAGACCAAAATTCAGAGAGGCTTTTGATAATAATTTTCCTCAGCTTAGACAGATCTATCTAGATGCTCATGAAAATCCTGAAATATCTGCACACTATCAAGTCTTTTCTGTGCCAACTATGTTGGTCTTTATGGATGGTAGAGAGTTTTCTAGAGAGGGTAGGGCTGTTAGCCTATATCAGCTTACTGAAAAACTCAAACGACCCTATGGCATGATGATAGGTTAACGTTTATTTCAAAAATATAAAAAGGGGTAGTTTTGAATATCCACACACGAAAGATTAGAACGAGTATTCTAATCATATTATTTATTGTTATTGTTGTAGGAGGGTTATCTTACCTCTCTATTGATAAGATAACAAATCTTCTTATTGAGAAGAGTTACTCTAGTTTGACAACCTCACGGGATATAAAAAAAGAGCAGATCAAAGATTTTTTTGCAGAGAGAGTTTCTGATATTGAGGTGTTGTCAAAAAGTTCTGATATCTCAATGTTGATAAACAAACTGAATAACTATCTGAGCATTAAAAATAATGAAAAATCAATACTAAAAGATGCTTTTGCTAAAGATATAGCTGCACCACATGAAGAGTTTCTTCAAAAATATATAGATAAATATGGATATAAAGATATTTTGCTTATCTGTGCAGAGAATGGTAATGTAGTCTATAGTCAATCAAATATATTGAGATTAAAGTTTAATAATACACTAAAAAATAGTATGTTACATGAGGTTTGGAAGAATGTAAAAAAGCTTGAACGAGTTGTCTTTTCTGATATGAAACCTTATAGCTATGCTAGTAATGAACCTGTAATGTTTATGGGTGCTCCTGTATATATAAATGGCAAGTTTAAATCGGTATTGATCTTTCAGCTCTCAGATAGAGGTCTTTCCAAAATTATGAATTTTAGAGAGGGTTATGGAAAGACTCAGGAGGATTATCTAGTCGGTAGTGATAATCGTAAGCGAAGCGATAGCTACCTATGTAAGGTGACGCATGGAGTAAAAGGATCTCCTAGAAGTTTTATAAGCAGTAGGTGTGATACTAGAGATACTAAATCTGCATTAGAGGGGAGAACAGAGAAGAGAATAGTCATGGATATTTATGGGAATCGAGTATTGAGTGCTTATAGTCCATTAAAAATCAATACAGATCTCAATTGGGCTATTCTTTCCGAAATTGACGAAGATGAGGTTTTGATTCTCCCCAATAAGATTAGGGATACAATTATATTATACTCTGCAATATTTATAATAATTATCATTGCGATAATACTTTTTATTATATATAAGATGTTTAAATTTGAAAAGGTAGAGTCTCTGAAATCTAAAGAGATGAACCGAAATCTTCAAAAGATCAATCGAGAGCTTGAAAAGAGTGAGTATGAGGTTATTTTGCTCAATGAAAATTTGGAGATTAAAGTAGATCAAGAGATAGCCAAAAATAGACAAAATCAGGAGATTCTTTTTCAGCAGTCTAAGATGGCATCTATGGGTGAGATGATAGGTAATATTGCTCATCAATGGAGGCAACCTCTCAATGCTTTAAGCGCATTGAATGTCAGTCTAAGTATGAGGTATCATGCTGGTAAACTCTCTGAGTATGATATGTATAAATTTAAAAATAAATCAAATGATCTAATCCAAAGGATGAGTGACACTATAGATGATTTTAGAAACTTTTTTTATCCTGATAAGTCGATTGAAACATTTGTTGTAGATAGAGCGATAGAAGAGGCTATCTCTTTTATTAGTAGTGCTTACAAGATCAATAATATAACACTAATTAACTACACTTATACCGATAAAGAGATCAAAAATCATAAAAATGAGTTGATACAGGTATTACTTAATATTTTTAATAATGCAAAAGATGCAATAAAAGAGTTCAATGGAGGCAATGGCGTGGTTATTGTAGATGTAATTGAGCTAGAAGAGAGTCTCAAAATTACTATACAAGATAACGGTGGAGGGATTAAACAAGATATAATAGATAGAGTATTTGAACCCTATTTTACAACTAAGTTCAAAGCTGATGGAACAGGAATTGGACTCTATATGTCTAAAATGATAATAGAGGAGTCTATGCATGGGAAATTAAAATTAGAGAATACAGAAGATGGTGTTTTAGCGACAATTGAGTTAAAATATTAACCATTTTTAAATACTTTTTATGTTATTCTGTTTTTTTTAGATAAAAAAGGATTATAGATGCAACTGGATAGTTTTACAATACTATACGTAGAGGATGATATGGATACCCAAGATTTGATAAAAGATATACTTGAGTGCTATTTCAAAGAGGTTTTTGTTGCAAGTGATGGAGAAGAGGGGTTGCTATGTTACCAAGAGGAGAGACCAGATATGGTATTGAGTGATATAAGTATGCCTAAGATGGATGGATTGAAGATGAGTGAAAAGATAAAAGAGATAAATCCTAATCAACTAATTGCTCTTTTTACTGCATTTAATGAACCAGCATATTTGAAAAAAGCTGCGGAGTTAGGAATAGATACATATATAATGAAACCACTCGATGAAAAACAGTTTTTTAATTCATTAAACTTTTTGGCAATGACATTAGAGACAGATATAAGTAGAGTAAAATAATATAAATATAGTTTAGAAAGGTAGGAGTAAGGATATATGTCTAACCATTTAAAAAAGATTTGTGATCTTATTAATAATCAAGAGAGTATAGAAAATGAAAAAGAGTTTAAATTAGCCTCTGCAACTTTGGTTTGTGATGTCGTTCATAATGTCATAGATACTGATATTCAACAACAGCAGAAATATTGTAAGCTCTTTCAAGATAAATTAAACTTGGAGCAGAATGAACTGGAAGATATCAGAAAAGAGATCAGTCTAGATAGAATTTCTGTTGATGAGAAGATAAAATATATAAAAAAAGAGCTTAATTATAATAAGTATGAAATTATGGAATTCCTAAAAATTCTAAATAGATTTATTGTTCTTGATGGGTGTAGTAAAAACAGTTATAGAGAGTTTGAAATTATAAGAGATAAGTTTTTGGAGGAGTTTTACAAGGTATAAAACTCACAATAAAAATCTTTCATTTTTTTCTCTGCTTCCTCAATCCCTATCTCTCTAAAGATAACTTTAGAACCTATAGGGAGTTGAGACAGTTTAAAACAGTCTATTGATAATATTGTACCTATTTTAGGATAACCTCCGATTGTCTGTCTCTCTTTTAGTAGTACAATCGGTTGTCCATCCTTTGGAATCTGCACCGATCCAAAAGCGATCGCTTCAGAGATAATATCTCCTTTTTTTGGCAAAATAGCCTCTCCTTTGAGTCTATAGCCCATTCTATCACTAGCTATAGTTATCTCATAAGAGGACGAGAAAAATTTATCTTTTTCCTCATCTTTAAAGTAGCCATATTGATAAGAGAGTAGTATCCGAAGAGTTAAACTATTTGGATATATAGGTATATATCTCTGTTGCACTCTTCTTTTATCTACAGAGAGGTGGCTCTCAAATTCCAAAATATCACCTCGTTTGACTCTAAATCCTAGCCCCTCTTTTAGTGTAGTAGAATAACTGTTGTACCTCTTTTCTATCTTAAATCCACCTTTGACAGCTAGATAGGCTCTCTCGCCAGATATTTTTTTATCAAAGCTTAAAATATCACCTCTTTTTATCTGATGTGTCTGCCATATGCCTTTTGATATATTGTTGATCTTAAAGCTCAAATCAGCTCCACAAACAGCTATCTCTGTAGCTATCATCACCTCTAATCTAAGCCCAACCATAATCTCCAATGCATTACCCTCTATGTTGTTGAGTAGTTTTTGACTCCATCGATAGGCATACTCATCCATAGCTCCTGAGTTGGTAATCCCTATATCTGTATACCCATATCTCCCCAAATCTTGAATAGTAGAAAATAGACCCCCTTGTAGTACCCTAAATCCCATCATATACTCACAAACTCCACTATATCTCCAACAGAAAACTCCTCAAATCTATCAAACTCTGTATAACCTATAATATTCCATCCTCCTGCGGAATCTTTGGGATAGATAGCTGTTTGGTTATCTGCTATTGCGACAGATCCTTTTGGAACTTTTGCTCTTGGTGTCTCTAGTCTAGGGGTGATTATCTTTTTATCCAAGGTTGCGAGATAGGCAAACCCTACCATAAATCCAATAGCATATACACGATAGGTTTGCTCGGTATGCAGTCTGATAACCTCTCTAATCGTCAGACTGTTTATCTCTGCAATACGCCTTAGGTCAAGAGCTACAGTTTCGTCATATCGGGTAGGTACTGTTATTCGTTTCTCTATCTTGTCTGTTTTATGAGTTGAGATACTATTTAGTGACTTTAAAATACTCTTTTTTATACTTTTATGGTCATATATATTTATATCATATCTTATCAATATAGAGTTGTATGAGGGGGTGATGTCTATAACTCCTCTGATATGTTTGAGTACTATATATGTGGTTTGAACTTTATCTAAAATCTCTGGGGATATTCCATCTCCCATATAGAGCATTACTGAGTCCACTGAGATAGTTTTAATAACCATTTCTGATCCTAGCAATAGTGTTTATAATCTCTGATGCAGAGTCAGTATCTCCATGAACACAGAGTGTATCGGCTTGTAGTTTTAGCTCTTGGTTGTTTATAGTTTTTATAACCTCTTTTGCAAAGAGAAGTTTGGCTCTTTGGATAATTTCCTCTTTGGTAAGTACAGCTCCTTTTTGGGTGCGTGGTACTAGAGTGCCATCTGAGCTATAGGCTCTATCCGCAAAGAGTTCATAGAGTAGAGATATGCCATATTTTTTGGCTACCGAGGCATATTGACTATTTTTAGTAGAGGACAATATCATCAACTTGATACGATTGTCATATTTTGAGATAGCTTTTGCTATAGCTCTAAATACCTCTATATTTCTCATCATACTATTATATAATGCTCCATGAGGCTTGAGGTAAGTTACCTTTGTATTATAGCTTTTGCATAGTCCATCTAATGCCCCCAACTGATATAATATAAAAGATACTATCTCCTCTGTTGTACAGACCATCTCTCGTCGACCAAAACCCACCAAGTCAGGATAGGAGGGGTGTGCTCCTATCTCTACATTGTGATATACAGCACTTTTGATGCTCTGGTGCATGGTTATAGGATCAGATGCGTGAAAGCCACAAGCTAGATTTGCCATATCGATATAAGGCATAATATCTTTGTCTCTACCTATCGTATAGATACCAAAACTCTCACCCATATCGCAGTTTAGTTTAATCATCAATTACCTTAAAGTTAATAATCAGTATAGTGTCAAACAAATTTTAACATATATAAGGGAAAAAGATGCATAAAACTATTATTTTAATATCAATTCTCGCTTTTAGTGCCTGTTCAGGTGATAAAAAAGAGAGTATAACAACTATAAACTATGAACCATCAAAAGATAAAGTAGATTTAAATATCTCATTTGTAGACAAAAAATGGGATGGTAAAGTTGTTCCAAAAGATGAGATCTGTTCGGATCATCATGCAGGAGGTGGTCACTCTCCTTCACTAAAAATATCTAATCTACCAGCTAAGACAAACTATATCATTATGGCTTTTTCAGATGAGACATTTAAAGGTATGAGAGATGGAGGACATGGAACAGTTGGTTATGAAATCAAAGCTAAAGGGACAACTGTAACTATCCCCTCTATCAAAGGAGAGACATTTACTCTACCGACAGGATTTAGTTCTATTCGAGAGCATCAAGGAGTTCAGTTTGGTAAAAAAGAGGGGGCTTATCTACCTCCTTGCTCTGGTGGAGGGGGTAACCACTACAGCGTAAATGTCAAAGCTGTAGATAAAACGGCAGATAAAAATACTATTTTGGGTGAGGCTGATCTCAGTTTAGGAAATTATTAGAAATATAGAAGTAGAGAAAAAATATCATATCTTTTCTCTACAAATGTTTTTTAGATAGGTCGAGCAAAAAAGTCAAAAAAGAGCCAAAAAATTATAGATGAAGTGACAAGTGTTACAAGCATAACAGGTGTACCTTTTTTAAACCATAATCCTGGGGTTATAGCCAAAGATGGATCATTTTTCTCTCGTGCTAATCGCTCCGATAGGGTTACTATAAAGACATTTGCTGTTGATCCTAAATGAGAACCATTTCCTCCCATTCCGACTCCAATAGCCAATGCCCACCAGAGTGGAGTAGCAGGAATTCCTTGTGCTTCTAATCCAGCAATGATAGGTATCATAGCTGCTGTAAAAGGTATATTGTCTATCATTGCTGATAATAATGCTGATGCCCACATCAATATAAGACTTGCCATAAATAGATCTGATCGTACAAATGGCTCAATATTACTTCCCAAAAACTCCAAAAAATGTGTATGCTCTACCCCTCCAATAATCACAAAAAGTGACATAAAAAAAGTTAGCAGAGTAATCTCTATTCTGCCAAAAGCTCCATCCATATCAGTATTTGGAGCTACAAAGAGAAGTATGGTGAGACCAAGTGTTGCAACCATCCATGCATCCCAACCCAAAGAGTGATGAAAGATAAATAGTATTACCATTATACCTAGTACTATGAGTGATCGATTCCATGTAATTTTATCTTTGAGATACTCTTTACTATTAGTTGAAAAGTCTATTATTTCAGGCTTTTGAGATAACTCCTCTCTAAATAGATATTTCAATGCAAAAAGAGTAGCGATATAGGCAACGAAAACAACTCCTCCCATATGGATAAAAAAGGTGTTGAAATCTATTCCTTTAGCTGATCCTATCATCAAGTTTGGAGGATCTCCAACAAGAGTTGCCACTCCTCCTGTATCTGAGAGCAGGGCTGCTGCTAGTAGATAAGGTATTGGACTGACTCTTAATGCACTTGCAATAAGTACAATAATAGGTCCAAAGATTACAACCGTAGTGACATTATCAAGCATAAGGGATATGACAGCGACTGCTGTTCCCATCATCACCATAAGAATAAATAGCTTCCCTTTGCTAAGGGATGCTATTTTATATGCAATCGCTTCAAATCCACCTGTTGGAATCATAATAGAGACGATTGTCATCATCGCTCCTAGTAGAAAGACAACATTCCAATCTATAGCCTCAATCGCCTCTTTTGGCGAATAGAATCCATATATCTGTCCTACTCCAATCATTGCTACTGCACCAAGCATAGCAAATTTTGTTCTATGAAAGCCATGTAGACCTTCTGTAAAAATACCGATAAATGTTAAAATCATGATAAGTGCTGATAGTAGCATAGGGGTATCAAAAATATAGTGTTCCACCAAAATCTCCTGTTGAATGAGTTTTGGCTCAATTATAATTGAGTCAAGAAAATTCACTGTTTGTGAATTTCGATGGAAGTATAGAGCAGTTCAACTTAAGATCAATATATAATATTGATAAATATAGATTATAATACTATCTTTTATCTCTTATGGTTCTTTACATTCAAATGTCAATAGATCTAACCCACTCTCTTTTGCCCAATTACTACGAGTGTAGTGACAATATCTTTTAATCTTAATTTTTATATTAATATTTTTTCCCTTGGTTTTAACGACAACACTGTCACTATAGTACTGTTTTTGTAACTCATCAATTAGCTCTCCCTTAAGCTCCGAATCTGTTGTTTTCAAACTACAGTAAATCATCTGACTACTCTTATCTTTTTCGTAAAATAGATCTTTTTTTGAGGCTATTAACTGATTTCCTTTAAATGTAATACGAAGAGTATCTGTATATAAAATATCACTCTCTGCTTTGTGCAGAACCTTTAGAGTTTCTGATTTTAGCTTCTCTAATTTTTCTATCTTAGGAGTATTTTGAATATTAGGTTGGATAGGGATGATCTTTTTAGCAGGAAGAGACTCTTCTTTTTTCTCTATAGAGTTGTTCTTCTCTTGGATGATAGGATGATCCTTTTCAACAATAAAGTTTTGCTCTGGTACACAACGCTTCTCATTCTCAATAGTAAGATTTTTGCTTTGGTTGATCTCTTTGTTATATAATTCACCTGTTGTACTATCTTGGCTAAGAAGAAGATAGACAAAGAAGACAATAATAAATACCCCTAACGCAAGAGAGATCTGTTTTAGTATAGGTGTGATCTTCTCCCAATCTATCTCTTCGGTTTCATACTCATACTCAGTAGTAGCTTCTCCCCCCATATCCTCCTTGTCTACGCGTAGTACTTCTATACTGCGTTCATAGTGAAGATAACGAAGAAATGAAGCACTTTCAAGGGGTGGGTTTTTATTGATAAGTCCTTTTATCTCTTCTGCATCTTTTGTAAACTTATTTTCTGGAATTGTATCTAACATAGAGTTGCTACAGAGAAAAATTGTATCCTTATGATAAAGAGTAGCCTCATTTGTGATAAACACCTGCTCCTCTTTTAGAGATAGGTCACCTAGGTAGTAGCTTGACTCCTGAGAAGAGAGAGAATTTTTTGATATTCGTTTACTATAAGATGGGTCTTTGCTTAGTAGTGTAGGGGTCTCATCTCTAGGTATAAGATATATCCGACTCTCTCCAATATGTGCCGTATATAGGGAGTTTTTGAATATAACAGCTATAGATAGTGTAGTGGAGGCATCTTTAATATTTGAAACTTCAAGGTACTCAACTAGAGTATCATTAATAGTAAAAAATATCTCTTTCAAAAATTCTATTATCTCTGTTGGAGTTTTCTTGTGAAATTGATATTTGTCCAAAATATCCAACGCTTGACTAGAAGCCATTTCACTAAGAATATCTCCTATATTACTTCGACCTTTTCCTGATGCCAATATGAGTATAGTTAGATTTTTATTACTTAATACTTCAAAATTATCCTTATTAACTTCTTCTTCTCCTGCTGTCGAAAAGATGTCTACTATCGCATTACTCTCTATCTCATAAGTAAATTTTTCTATTGTGGCTATTTCCATTTTATAATCTCAATTAATTTTTCTGGAATTATACTATTTTTAGTAGATGAGTTTATGTAGTTTTGTCAATATTTGGCGTATCAACAGGCATAAAATGGGAATTCGATACAACAAAATAAATTTTCTTATGAATATCTATGTACCCAACATAGTAGTGCTAGGGATTATGAGGGAATTGATTGAGGTGGAGAGGTTAGAATTTTTGCTATAATAGGAAAAGAGAGCTTATTTGAAAGGGGCATAAGATGAAAGTAAATTTAATTATTGGGTTGATGCTGTTTTCTGTTATAGCATTTTCAGAGAGTGATATTTGTAAAAGTTACAATGTTAAAGAGTTTGTTTTGGAAAAGACAACTGATAAAAGAGGTAAAGGGATTATAGAAAAAATTAAAATAGATAATTTAAAAATCTATTTTTTTAAAGATAGGAGTAAGGATAATCCTATTACTTTAGAGTACTCGGTTAATCAACATAAAAAATATTATAGATATATCTATTGTATGAAAGATGGCAATAAATTTAATCAAAAAAAGAGTAAGGAAGCTTTGATACGATGTCAAATATCGTTGCCAAATACAAACCACAGATTTACTAAATAGATCAATAAACTCCAATCTCATAGGCATTCCCAACCTCAGGTTGGGAACGATAAAAAAGTCTTAGTTTATGTTAAGAAAAATAATATTTTCTTATATTTAATTTTATTAAAAAATAATCTTATTTGTATTATAATCAGACCTTAATTTATTAAATATAAGGAACAACAATGTTAAAAAGAATTAAAGAGCTAAAAAAGCAACACAATGCAGTTATTATTGCACATCACTATGCACCTATAGAGACACATGAAATTAGTGATTATCTATCAGATAGCTATGGTTTTTTTACAGATATAAAAACTATCGGTAAAAGAGATGATATTGATATAGTAATCGTCCTCGCACCAACTTTTTTTGCAGAGATGGCTGTTGCCATGATTCCTAATAAAAAAGTTATTATGCCACTATTATCTGACTGTCCCATTGCCAGTCATTCCAATTTGAGTTTTGATAAAATATTTCAATTTATTGAACAGTATCCAAACTTACCTTTTGTGTGTTATGGTACATCACCACTGCCTATCAAGCTTCTTGCCGATTATATTACAATCCCTGGTAGAGTTGTTGAGACTATTGAGTCTATTGATGTACCACAAGTGCTTTTTGCAGGTGAGAGTAACTGTGCAGATGAAGCCGTTGAGCATTTGGGAGATAGAATTATAAATTATCCTTATAATCCTACTTGTAATGTATATAACTCTGCGGTAGTTGCAGATGTTACAAAAGCCAGAGAAGAGCATAAGGATTGTATGGTTTTAGTCCATCCTGAATGTAAACCAGAAGTAACAGAAGTTGCAGACCGTGTTATGGGAACAGGTGATATGCTCACACTCATCAAAGAGAATGGAAATAGTGTTGATACTTACGTTTTAGGTACGGAAGAGGGCTTTTATGAGAGAGCTAAAAAAGAGTTTCCTGAAAAAAATATTGTTCATTTAACATCTAAACTTCTCTGTAATACATTTAAAGTCTTTAGATTAGAGGTAATAGCAAGTTCATTAGAAGATATAGAGTCAGCTCCTAGAATAGAGCTTAATCAGGCTGTTGCTGATAAAATAAGAATTTTATTTGAAGAGTTTTTTAATCAATATAAGGTGCCTCTTACTATTTCGGATAGTCAAAGGGACTTAAACGTAAAAAGCCAAAGCCAAAATAGAGAACTTGAATTAACATATTAACTTATAGGCATTCCCAACCTTAGGTTGGGAACGATAAAACTCCAATCTCATAGGCATTCCCAAGCTCAGTATTCTTCTTTACTCCTTGGCTTTCCACTCTTTTAGCTCTTCTTCTATAAAAGAGTCTATCATCATTGCATAGATATTACCAATAAGTTCGGGTGGTAAGTCATGTTCAATAGCTAACTTTTTTTTAGATTCGATAACCTCTCTAACTCTATTTGAATCTCTTACAGCTACTTCAT
>Ga0256827_10000658_pt1 | contig 21594 bp, 14 predicted proteins | sample CV84metaG_FD_185977 | JGI IMG/M metagenome (GOLD analysis project Ga0256827, IMG submission 185977) | Hydrothermal vent microbial communities from East Pacific Rise, Pacific Ocean - CV84 | ecosystem: Environmental > Aquatic > Marine > Hydrothermal vents | place: Pacific Ocean: East Pacific Rise... | reverse complement strand
CTCTCCTATCATACAAAAAAGAGGAGATATTAGACTTTATTGAACGAGAATATACTTCTATTGAAGAGATAGAAAAAGAACAAAAATATAGCTATATGTTAAATCATAGTTTGGATTCTATTTTTTATAGGAATAGTTCATCTGCTTTGGTAAGTTCTGGTGAAGCTCCCTATTATGTTGATATTTATGAAGGATTGCCTTATCAAGAGAGATTTGTGATGTATGAACTTCCTATATTGTCAAAGTATCACTTTTGGGATGTTGTTCCCCCTATGGAAGCATTTCAAAAGTTGAGTATATTTTTAGGAGCTGTCAATTCCAAAGATAATAATATGGTAGAGATAGAGGATAGGTATTTGGCAGAGGGTAAAGGGTTTGACTGTTACTCATTTAAAAAAAAGCCCAAAAAAAGAAAATGAAAAAAGTGTTAAAAGAGAGGAGTAATTCAAATGTATTTAAAATCAAAACCCACCAGCAACCCAACTATTAATATAACGAGAGGAGAAAATCATTTAAACTTTGATGATAAAAGAGATGGAGTATTATATATCCCAAATAGTTATACCTCTGATAAAGCTATGCCTTTATTGGTACTATTGCATGGTTCAGGTGGAAGTGTAGCTAGTTGGAAAAAAACCTATAATGATGCTGAAAATTATAAAATGATTGTATTGCTCGTAGAATCAAGAGAGAGAACATGGGATATTATTATGTCATATAGTCGAGAAAAGGGTTTTGGAGAATTTAACCAAGATGCCATTTTTTTGGATAAAGCGTTGCAATATACTTTTAGTCGCTGTTTGGTAGATAAAACAAAGATTGCATTAGGTGGTTTCTCCGATGGAGCATCTTATGCTCTATCTTTGGGGCTTTTGAATGGAGGGCTTTTTACTCATCTAATAGCCTATTCAGCAGGTTTTATAAAAAAATCAGATAATTTTGTAGGAAAACCAAAAGTTTATATTACTCATGGCAAAAAAGATAAAATGTTACCAATCTCATTGAGTCAAAAAAATATTGTACCCTATTTGAAAGAAGAGGGGTATGATGTGATTTATATTGAGCATGAGGAGGGGCATTTGATTAATGGTGAGATTATACATGGCTCTTTGGATTGGTTTGTGTAAACCTCTATTTTGTCCAAATCAAACAGATGACAAAGAGAATTAGAAAGTAGGGAAAATGAAAAAATACTATTTATTACTAATATTAATTTTAGGATTATATTTTTTGGATTTAGATAAAAACGAACCTCCTATAAAAGTTAAAAAAGAGGAGCAAAATAGCACCAAAGAGGAAAATAGAACAGAGATTATTACTCTTTCTACTCCATCACCTCCTATAGAAATTGAGGAGAATAAAATAGACCAACAACAAGAGGAAAAAGAGCTAAAATATTGTCTTGATGAAGTAGAGGATTTTAATAGGAGAGGAGAGAAAGAGAGGATTTTTTATGAGTATGATGATAATGAAGTAGAGATAAAAATTGATAAAAACAGTGATGGCACAATAGATTTTACAAATCATAGAGAGTTTACTGAAAATGGAGATTTGCTTTTAGAAGAGAAAGATTTTGATAATAATGGAGAGATTGATACCAAAACAGATTATCTATACGGTTCAGGGGATAGGCTAGAAGAAGTTGAAGTAAAAGCTTATATGAATAATAGAGAAGAACCTATTGTACTGAAAGTAGATATAAATTATAGTGATGAAGAGGATATTGATGATAGCAAAGAGGGGCGTAAAGATATTTATCAATTGCTAAAATCATATACACATTCAATGGTTTTGGATATGAATATTGATATGGAGTATTATGAAGAGTATGATGATGAGGGGAGAAAAGTTTTGGCTTATTTGGGGAACAAAGAGTATATGCGTAGAAGCTTCCGTTATGCGTATGATGATGAGGGAAATTTATTGAGTAAAACACTTATTGATTATGGATATGGAAGACGAAATAGTACGACCTACTATACTCCATCAGGTCAAATAAAAGAGGTTTATGTTCAAAGTAATGAGGAGTTAAAGGCGTTAGAAGAGGAGAGAAAAAGATGCTATCAAGAGAAACTTGCTCAATTTAAAGAGGAGTATCGCAAAGTTGTTGAAGATGGAATATATTTAGAGAGTTTGAAAATTCCAAATAAATTGCTACAGAACAAAACCTTTCATCAAAAGCTAATAAAAGCCTATCGCTACAATGAAGATGGCACAATTGCCGAAGAGTTTGATGGAGATGAGCAAAATATCACCTATAAATATGATACTTATGGAAATCTAATAGAAAAAAAACAAGGAGATAAGGTTTTGTTAAAACAGAAGTTTAAGGTGTGTGAATAACTCAAATAATCTCTATTTTTTGGTTATTTTTTTGTATGTTTTAGTGTAGCCACATCAATTAAGAAGAGTTATAATAACTCTTCTAACTTTTTATTCTCAAGCAAAAAGCTTCTATTGCATAGTTTTGCCATGCTCTCATCGTGGGTTACAAGTACCATTGAGGCGTTGTATTCTACTATATACTCTAGTAGTACATCCATGACGAGATTGGCTGTCTCTTTGTCTAGGTTTCCTGTTGGTTCATCTGCGAAGATGATTTTTGGTTTTTTGCTTAGGATTCTAGCTATAGAGACTCGCTGTTGTTGCCCTCCTGAGAGTTCTCCAATCTTTTGATCCATTAGTTCCTCTATCTCTAATCGTTGTAGGAGTTTTGGATCTATCTCTTGGTTGGAGAGTAGGGTAGCAATCTCTAGGTTTTCGATAGCCTTCATACCTTTGAATAGATAGTGTGCCTGAAAGATAATACCCAGATCATAACGACGAATCATCTCTATACGCTCCTCTTTTAAGGCATAGATATTCTCTCCGAAGAGTTCTATACTACCCATCTCAGGGTTTATAAAAGTTGAAAAGATATGAAGTAGTGTAGATTTACCACAGCCACTACGACCTAAGATAGCGATGCTCTCTTGTTCTTTTATCTCGAAATTAAGGTTGGAGAAGAGTTGGTAGTCAAATGAGTGGGCAATATTGGTGGCTTTGAGAAGGGGAGTGGACATTCAAATTATCCTTTGTATAATAATAAGTGTATATTCCACCTCAAAAGAGGTGGAACAGAAAATATAAGGAGAAGCTTCTATTATGCCATCTGTTTTGCAACTTCTGCTGCAAAATCTTCTTCAACTACTTCGATACCTTCACCCACTTCAAGTCTAATAAAGTCTGTAATTGTAGCTTTGCCACCAGATACTTTTTCGATATGTTGTGCTACTGTTAGGCTATCATCCATAACATATTTTTGATCAAGAAGTGCAAGTTCTTGGTCTAGTAGAGTATTATCAGAGATAAATCTCTCTAGTTTTCCAGGTACGATTCTATCCCAAATTTTCTCTGGTTTACCCTCTGCTGCAAGTTCGGCTTCGATCGCTTTTTTTGCTTCTGCGATCACTTCATCTGTAAGTTGAAGTCTACTTACATAAGCAGGAACATTTTTAGGAGTTTTTCCAAGTCTTACACGCTCTTCATTATCTTTTTTTACTTTTTCGATTCTACCTGCTGTTTCACTCGCTACAAACTCAGCATCAAAATCAGTATATGAGAGAGTGCTTGGACTCATCGCTGCTGCATGCATTGCTACATTTTTGAGCTCAGCTCTTACTTTGTCAGCTGTCGCTTTATCTTCACATTTTGCACCTAAGATAACAGCAACTCTACTGTTTGCGTGTAGATAACCATTGATTGCTACAGTCTCATCATCAGAAGAGATCATCCCAGCTCTTCTTACTACTAGGTTTTCACCGATTTTAGCGATCTGAAGAGAGAGATGATCTGCAAATGCTTGACCATTTATTTGTGACGCATTGATCGCATCAGCATCAGCCAAGTTGTTGTCAAATGCATGTTTTGTAATCTCTGAAACCACCCCTTTAAATACATCATTTTGAGCAACAAAATCTGTTTGAGAGTTGATCTCAACAATAACAGCTTTGTTTTCAGAAACTTCTATAGAAACTACACCCTCAGCAGCTACTTTACTTGCTTTTTTAGCAGCAGCCCCAAGACCTTTCTCTTTTAACCATGCAATCGCACCGTCAAAATCACCATCAGATGCAACCAATGCTTTTTTACAGTCCATCATCCCTGCACTTGTAGTCTCTCTAAGTTTTTTAATGTCTTTTGGTCCAAAGTTTGCCATGAATTATGCCCCTACCAATTCTTTTGCTTCAGCAATTGCTTCAGCTTTTACTTTTGCTTTTTGTGCTTCCTCTTCACTCATTGATGCAATTTGTGCAAAAGTAGTGATTCCTGCCTGATAAAGATTATCTTGACCAACTTTACCAATACCTGTTAGTTTAGTAAGTTCATCTTTGTTTTTTTCAGCATCTGCAACAGCTTCAGCTACTACCTCTTTAACTTCCTCTTCACTCGGTGCTACTTCAGTTGCTACTTCTTCTCTTGGTGCCATCATTGCTTCTGCAAGTTCTGCATCTGCTGATGGTGCATTTTCGTTAGATGCTCCCTCTTTCTCTGCTAGTTCAGCTTGACCTTCGATGATCGCTTCTGCCATCTCTTTACAGAAAAGGTTGATTGATCTGATAGCATCATCATTTCCTGGGATTGGGTAATCGACTACATCTGGATCACAGTTTGTATCTAGTGGAGCGATAACCTTCATACCCATTCTTCTAGCTTCTTTTACTGCGATATGCTCTTTTACAGCATCTACAACAAACATCATATCTGGAAGTTTTTTCATGTGTCTGAAACCCTCTAGGTAAGCGTTTAGTTTTGCTTTTTTTCTAGTGAGCATCAATGCCTCTTTTTTAGTGAGAAGCTCTAGTTGACCATTCTCTTCCATCTGCTCGATGATTTCGAGTTTTCTGATAGATTTTTTCATTGTTGGGTAGTTTGTAAGCATTCCACCTAACCATCTTGTAGATACATACGGCATACCACATCTCTCGGCATGTTCTTTTACTGCTGATCTAGCTTGTTTTTTAGTACCAACAAAAATTACAGTTTTACCCTCTGATGCTGCCTCTTTAACTACATTGTATGTATACTTGAAGTATCTAAGTGTTTTCTGTAGGTCAATAATATAGATGTTTTTTCTTTCGCCAAAGATAAATCTCTTCATTTTTGGATTCCATCTTCTTGTTTGGTGACCAAAGTGTACACCACACTCCAATAAATCTTTCATTGTTACCATATTTTGCTCCTTGCAAAAGTCCAAAAATAGATAATTTAATTATATATTTTAAGACAAAAATAATATTTTTAGAGACCGTGGTCTTTAGGTTTTTTTCACTGTAGCCCTTAACACAACTGTGCAACCATTCAAGGATTAACTACGAGAGAATTTGATTGTAGCGATTACAAACGCGTGATTATAGCTGAAAAGTGGTTAATAAAAAATAAATGAAAAAGATTTAATTGAAAATATAAGGTTAAAGTTGTGAAATCTTCACCTTTTATTTAATAAAATAGAAAAAATAGCCCCCTCTTTACTATTGGAGACAGAGAGTTTTCCTCTACTCTTCCTTTCAATAATGAGTTTGGATATATATAGACCTAGCCCACTCCCTCCTTTTTTGATTTTGGTACTAAAGTAGATCTCAAAGAGCTTATCTATAATCTCTTTGTCTATACCACCTGCATTATCTCTAATCTCAATAACTATACTCTCTTTTTCTACTCTACTCTCTATGATAATTTTTGGCAGATCTATCTCTCTTTCTATCAAAATATCTTTGGCATTATCTAAAATATTGAGGATAACCTGTGAAAACTCACTAGGATAACCATAGAGGAATATAGGCTCTGTGGGTGTGATGATCTCTATCTTTATGTGGTTATAGGTTAGTGTTGCTTGTATTATATTGATAGCACTTTGGATATATTTATTGAGGTCAAATAGCTCCTTTTCTCGATTTGGTATAAAAAAATTACGAAAATCTTCGATTGTATTTGACATATGTTTGATCAGTTCGTTTCCCTCTTTGATCTTATCTTTGAAGTAGGCTCTATCTAGCTCACCAAACTCATAAACAGAGTCGAGATTCATAAATACTCCACCTAATCTTGATAATGGTTGTCGCCACTGGTGAGCGATATGACCTATCATCTCCCCCATTGTAGCGAGTTTGGACTGTTGCATAAGTAGATACTCTCTCTCTAGTCGTTTCTCTAGCTGTTTGTCCACCTCTTGTTGAAAAATATCCTCTCCCATATATGAAAAGAGTTTCTCTTGGAGGATTACACCTGAGAAGTGTTGGTTTTTGTCTACAAGTATAATTCGTCTAATATTATGTTCTGTTAGTAGATTCATCGCCAACTCTACAGAGTTACTCTCTTGGATAGATATAACTACTTGTGTAGCATATGGGTATGCTCCCATAGTTAGATTGATTTTTTTACCTAGTGCATTGATTATGTCACTCTGAGTCAATATAGCAACAGGGAAATTTCTATTGAGTAGTACTACTGAGCCATTACCATTTAAGTTCATCTTGTTGATAGCCTCTTTTAGTGAGGCTCTATACTCAACAAAAAAGTTCTCATAAGATGCGATCTGTTTTAGATTTTTCATAATCATATTTTAACAGGTTAAGCTTTTTTATTGATTTTGGTTATTCTTTATTTTTATATATTTTTATCTGTAAAGCCCGATATATAATGATCCTTAGAACTTTAAAACTTTTAAAAATATCCACAATTAGAACACGACTGCTAGTTATACTTTTGCCATGAGAGACATAATTTTTTAATCCTATTTTTTATTATGAAACTTTCATACTTTTTATAGCTTTTACTTTATATTTTTTTTTCTGCCACGCCGAATAGGCACAGTAAAAGCTAACCTATCACTCTACTTAATATGAATAAGCTGTAGTTCCATCAACACTTAGCGTTGGTCTATCAAATATAGTTCCATAATCATCTGTTTTACAATACCCATCATTTGTTGAGACAAATAGAGAGTTTGGTGCAACATCAAAATTAAAAGAAGCTATCTGATCTTTTGCTTTTTGAGAAAATGGAATACCCATCATCGTAAAGTAGTTCCGTAGATCTAGTTCAGAAGCGTATGAGTAAGCTACTGTGAGCCAGTCATTATTTCTTATAGTATTGATCTCATCTAAACTATAGGTCGAAAAACCAACCGAAGCTTTTCTTCCCTCCCAATCTTGTTTGGCTCGTCCCATCTCTCGCTCCAAAATATGAACTCGAGCCAAGACATGCCAACCATTTTGAACCTTTCCTAACTTTTGAGAGTGCATCATCGCTTGGATTTTTAAGAGATACTGCTCTCCTAATCCTGCTACATCCCAAAGATTGGTTTTTAGATATGCTTGAATATCACTCTGCCCGACTGAGTTTTGTATTGTCTCAAAAAGAGTTTTGAATGGTAATCCTTGACAATCAGGCTCTCCTCCTGTATTGGCGAAATATCTTGCTTTAGTATAGTAAGAGAATGTATTGGTTGCTGCGTGATTTGGGAAACCCTCAAAACGCATCTTCTGCATACTATGTCCCATCTCATGAATATCCCCATGACCAATAGGATCAAACGCCCAGTAGGCATCATAAGGATTACCCGAACAGCCATAACCACAAGTTGCTTGATCTGCATTCATATGTTTCATAATATCAATAGTCTCAATAGTTAACCCTTTAGATGTTGCCCAGTCGTGAATCTCATCGACAACATCGACACCTTCTCCTTTGAATCCTGCTACTACATGAGGGTAGTTTGAGGTATATTTGACAACTGCATTGGCTAACCCCTCAGCTGTTCCTCCCCATCGTATATCAGATACTGACTCTACCATCTTGTCTAGTTTTGAGTGTACTGTAAACCCTGCTGTTGCGATTTCTGCCCACTCATACTCATTGGCTGTAAGCTTCTGTGCAAATGAGTTATTGTCGGCTGTAGTTGCCCAGTAGGCATGTTCTCCTACATTGCTGAAAGTTACATCAATAGGTAGATCATTTTTAGAAAACTCTAGCTGAAGTGTTCCACCGTAAGGAGATGTAATCTCTATAGTCTCACCTGATTTTATCTCAAAGTGAGGAGTCTGTAGATATTTTGGTCGATTATAACCATTTCGTTGATATTGATGTGTCGCTCCTGATCGCAAAGAGTTAATAAAGACTTTTACTGTTAAATCAGAGTTATCATTTCGTGTCACTCTAACAGTTTGACCAGGGAGTGCATAAGCTCCTGTGGAACGGAAAGATTTTTTGGAGTCTATTTGAACCCTTCTTGTTGTTGGTGTAATATGTGAAAAATCACTTCTACTAAAGTTACCCATATTTGGCTGTGTTGGGTTTATAGTTCTATAGTTATATATTGCATGATCACTATAGTATGACTTCATAAACTCATTATCATCTGTAGTTACTTTGTCCATAGGATATACAACCTCTTTTCGAAACTTATCACCTATAAGTGCTAAAAGTTTTTGGAGTCGATACTCATTGGTGGCAAAGATATTTTTTTTGTTGCTATCTAGCCCATTCATAAACGATTTGACTTTGGTTGCACCCGATTGGAACTCACTATCTAAACCGATTACATCTACACAGTTATCATAATTTGCATCTCTATTTCCATCACTATCTTTGCATCTGCTCCAATCAAAATTATAGTCTTCTGATTGAAAGTGAGCCAACATTTTGTCAATTGCTCCATAGTTTAGATTAAACTGTGCTAACTGCATCACCTCTACACTTGACCAATTTGCCTTGTCACTTGACCACCAATTCCCACCATAAGGCAGAGAGAACTCAAATAGTTTAGCCATAGCTTGTGCTGTTGGATTTACACCCCAATCAGGATGTAGATAGAGTACAGGTGTTCCTCCATTGAGTAGTGTCTCTATATCTGTTTTGATACTGTTTTCATCTCCATTCGAGGCACTTGAACCTTGAATAACTAAATCGACTCCATTAAGACAGTTTGCATGTGTGGCTATATCATTGCACTCTTTTATTGTCCAATCGGGATAGTTGGTAGTTAGCCAATTTTTGGTATCAGTTGCATAATTTGCAAAAGAGAGAGCTATGGTTCGGTTTTGGGTTGAGATAGCACTATTGAGTGGTTCGCCACCTATCAACCATAGTAGTAACCGTTTCATAGGTGTCTCATAATCTAAATTTTTTCCATCTTGAAAATACTCCATAGGAACAGAGCCAAAAGCAGAAAAACGACCATTTGATTTGGTTCCTGCCACAGCTAATATATGACTATCTGTACCATAAAGAATTGGATAAACCTTATGTACATCACCTGTTATATTGATAAGTTGAGAATTGTGACTTGGAGTATATGCTATTGAGTTATTTTGATATAAGGCACTCAATAGAGTCTCACCTGTTCGCAAAGTTTCTAATTCGGCTCTTGCTGAAACGAGAAGCTCTTCCTCGGTTACTAAATCAACAACTCCTGAGTGTAGAGCATCATCTACAGCACTACTTGAAGTTACATTTATAGTGAGATTGGTTGTTGTAGAGTGTACTCCATCAGTTGCAGTTACTATGACGCTATAGACTCCTGCTTGAAGTGCTGAATTGACTATGATATGACCACTTGAATCCATACGAAAAGCTGAGTTGTCAATACTATAAGATATCACATCTCCCTGATAATCTATAGCCTCTATCTGGGCAACTCTATAACCAATAGTAGAAGTCCCTTGGATAAGATAAGATGCTTCATGAGAAGCAAACATAGGTGCAGGAGGTGTCTCTCCATATACCTCTACTTTTTTTAGGTGGATATGTCTCTCATCATTACTGTTTGTCTCACCTTTAATCAGTAGATAACGCCCACTCTTAGGAGAATCAAAATCAATTATCTGTTCATTATCTGTAGCTTCGAGTGTTTTTACTAGATTATCTGTATCTACACTACCTGTATAGGGAGTATCTGAAATATAGACTTTTGCATTGGTTAATCTATGACTATTATTCCCTCTATTTTGGATAACAATTTTAGAAACTTTTGTAGGGTTAGGTAGCTCTATTTGCAACCAGTTCTTGCCATTGGCTCCACCTCTTGTGTGGTTAAAAGTAGAGTCATTATTATCTATTGCGTAGTTAGCAGGAGAGTAATAGGAGTATGAACTGTTGGTTCCTTGGGTTGCGTTCCCATATCTATGAGCTATATCTAGTGCAGAACCTACAACAATATCAAATGAGTCTAAGCTTACTGTTTCACTACCATCTGTGACAGATATAGTAATATTACTGTAGTTACCCTCTGCCATAGGAGTACCTTGAAGTAGTCCTGTTGTGGTATTAAATGTCGCCCATGATGGTCTATTTTGTATGCTAAATGTTAGAGTATTACTATTTATATCACTAGCCATTGGGAGAAATTGATAGGGACTATAGATATTTGTAGTTGTTTTGGGAGTTCCTGTAATGATAGGTGCTTGGCTACAAGTAGTTCTATGCAACGATTGACAGAGATGCTCTCTTGCTCTAGCAAAAGAGGGGAGTGTGAGATTATTAAAAGTAGCATCATCTGCACCTAGAAGTGATAAGTTATGTCCTAGAACTCTACCTCTATCAAGACTCATTCCATTATTGGCATTGCCATCACTGTCTAGTGCCATTAAAAAACGAACAATTCTCAAAGCTTCAATATTGTTTATATCATCTCCTGCTCCTGCTAATCCAAGAGGCGTTAGAATTTTATCTGTAACTATAGATACACCAGCAGGTTTATCAATAGGTTCTCCTTCTCCAAGAAAGACATCACCTATATAGAACTTGACACTATGACCCTCTACATATCTGAAGACCCCATTGGCATCGGTAAGACCCGTGATTCCACTACCTGCATCATATCTAGCACCAGTTACTATTGAGTCATATAGTACTGCATTTTTGGTAGTAACTCTACTTCCATTAACTGAGCCTCCTGATCCACTAGAACTACCATTTCCTCCTGAACCTCCACTGCTATTAGTACCACCACTTGGGTTTTCATTGTTTGAGCTATTGCTACTATCTATATCTCCACTCTCTGTCTCTGAGTTTTGATCTTGTAGATTTGATGTCTCTCCTCTATTTTCAGAAGATAGATTGCTACTTTTGCTATCTCCACAACCTATAAATATCAATCCTAATAACAATACTAATCCTGTTCCTAACTTTCTCATCTCTATTCAACCTTATTGCTCATATATAATATATTATATATAAAAAATATGACTTTTTTATGACTTTTAGAGTATAGACTTAAAGAAAAGAAAAGGTGTTATGTTAAAATAGCACAAAAATATAATACCAAGGAAAATAATGAAAAAAATACTCTTATCATTAGTTATACTATTACATATAGGAGAGGCAGAGATGTTACCAAAAGAGTTTGTTTATGTTGTGGATAAGATTCCAACTATAGAGTTAGAGATGAGGTACTGTACCTCAAATAATTTTATTGGAAAGCCGATTGATGGATATATAGCTCCAAAAGCGATTTTGACTCTACCTGCGACCAAAGCACTCAAAAAGGTACAAGAGGAGTTGAGTCATTTTGCTCTGGGACTTAAGATATTTGATGCCTATCGACCTCAAAAGGCTGTGGATCATTTTGTGAGATGGGGTAGGGATCTAGCAGATACCAAGATGAAAGTAGAGTACTACTCTACAGTAGAGAAAAAAAATCTTTTCAAAGATGGGTATATTGCAAAAAAATCAGGGCATAGTAGAGGAAGTACTATAGATCTAACGATTATTGATCTCGATACAAAAGAGGAGCTAGATATGGGTAGTGCATTTGATTTTTTTGGAGAGAGATCTTGGGTAAAATATAGAGATATTACTACTCAACAGAGAGCAAATAGAATGCTACTTCATAATGTGATGATAAAACATGGATTCAAATCTTATGCAGAGGAGTGGTGGCACTTTACATTAAAAAATGAACTTTTTAGGGACAAGTACTTTAACTTTAATGTAGAGTGAATTTTATAAGAGCCTTAGCACCAAGTCAAAAGATAAAAGGAGAAATTTCATAATATAATCACAGATTGTAGGTTGTAAAAAATATCCTTGGTGCTAAAACTCATATAAGGGATTATAACAGCTTTTTGCTTCAATAATTCTTAACATAAAATAATTAAAATAAATATTCACTGTTTTTTCTGAAATCTATATCCTACCCCCGTGATATTCTCAAAACAGTTAGTAGATATTTTTTTTCGTATGTTGTGTATTTGGCTACGGATTGCATCTTTTGTCATTGTACTGTTTCCCCATATACCGTTCTCTAGTATGCTATATCTGACAACTTCTCCCTCATGTTCAAGAAAAAATTCCAAGATCTCAGCCTCTTTTTTTCTAAGTAGAATCTGTTGATTATCTTTTAGGATAGAGGTCTCTTTTTTGCTATAGCTGTATCCCTCTCCTAAATAGATGATGTTTTCAGACTCAATCTCATCCGAAGCTTTTTCAAATGCAGAGAAAAGCTCTTCATTTGTAATAGGTTTGATGAGGTATCGTGTTAGATTAAGCTCAATCGCCTTTAGCATAAACTCTTGGTTTGTATATGCCGTTGAGATGAGTATTCGTGTCTTTTTATCCTGTTTTCGAATCTGTTCAGCAAAATCTATACCACTTCTCCCTGGAAGATTAATATCTAGTAGAAGTATATTTGGTCTCTTCTCTTTGTATATTTCAAGTCCCTCTTCACTACTTTTGCAATCATATATCTTTTTGCAGTATCTATTTAAAAACTCAGTTATATACTCTCTGACTATCTGATCATCCTCTACATAAAGGATAGTATATGTTTTCATTTTGTTAATAAAGGTTTGATGGTTCATCTCTCTATTATATTACAATTTGACATATTTTTTGAACTCTTTTGCTTTTTTTTGTATAATGTCCAAAAAGGATTGAGTATGCAAGAGGCTAAAGCCCTGTTTGAAAAGCTAAAAATTGTTTCACTATTGGATTTGGCACTGCTCACTCCTAGTTCATATAACAACACATCTTTGTCTACTAGTATAGAGGTAGGAGAGAAACATGTTTTTGATGCTCAGGTTACTGATGTCTCAAATTTCAGTGGAAAACTGCGTATAGAGTTTTATCTCTCATCTCTCAAGCGTACAATAAGTTCTATGCTTTTTCGAGTGACACCTTATCATCATAAACTCTTTGTTGTTGGCTCTAGACACTATATTCAAGGTAGAGTAGAGGAGTATCGAGGGCAGTTACAGATGAACCAGCCTAGATCTCTAAAGAGAGTAGGGGATATTATCCCAAAATACTCCACTACACTCAAAGATAGTAGCATAAGATCATTGATTGAGTACTATATTACTGAACCAAATCTATATACTGAGGGGTTGGAGAGTAGAGAGGTAGCTGTCTTGATGGGGCTTCACTATCCCCAAAATAGTGAGCAGGTGGAGAGGATAGATATAGATGCTTTGAAGTTTATTGAGGCGTTTAATCATATGAAAAAACTCAAAGGAAAACGGGCTGATTTTCCTGCTTTGGCTTCTCTAAGTGGAGATATAACCCCTTTTGTGGACAATCTTCCTTTTATTTTGACTCAAGAGCAACAGAGTGTGATAGCAGAGGTAGAAGATGATCTCAAACGCAAAGAGAGAGCCTCTAAAAGGTTGATTATCGGAGATGTCGGATCTGGTAAGACGATGATCATCTTGGCTTCTGCTATGATGGCATATCCTCAGAGAAGTATTTTGATGGCTCCTACATCTCTACTGGCGATGCAGATATATGAGGAGGCAGTGACCTATCTCCCAGAGCATATGAGTGTAGCTCTTGTCAAGCAGGGTAAAGCAGAGGGGGAGTATCTGAGTGCTGATTTTATAGTAGGTACTCATGCTATTTTATACAAAGATGATATGCCAAAAGCCTCTCTTGTAATGGTAGATGAACAGCACCGTTTTGGAACAAAACAGAGAGCTATGCTAGAGGCTATGATGGCAAGTGATGATAAAAAGCCACACTTTTTACAGTTTTCAGCAACTCCAATTCCTAGGACACAAGCGATGATGCAGTCTGAGTTAATTGATGTAAGTCTAATTACTACTACTCCCTTTGATAAAGAGATCACTACTCATGTGATCGGCAAAGAGGATTTTGGAGAGCTATTGGGGCGGATAGCCGAAGAGATAGCTCAAGAGCATCAGGTGTTGATCATCTATCCTTTAGTTGAGGAGAGTACGGAGATACCATATCAGTCGCTAGATGAGGGGCGAGGATTTTGGGAAAAACGATTTGATAGAGTTTATGTGACTCACGGTAAAGATAAGAAAAAAGAGGAGGTACTGATGGAGTTTAGAGAAAAGGGTAATATCCTTTTGGCTACTACAGTAGTAGAGGTTGGTATCTCTCTGCCTCGTTTGACACTAATTGTGATTGTGGGTGCAGAGAGGTTGGGACTTGCTACACTGCATCAACTTCGAGGAAGAGTAGGGCGTTTGGGGCTTCGGAGCTGGTGTTATCTCTTTACTAACAACAAAAAAAATGGTCGATTGGATGCATTTACCCAGACTCAGAGTGGGTTCGAAATTGCAAAATTGGATCTAAAATTTAGAAATAGTGGTGATATTTTGGATGGAACAGTTCAGAGTGGAGTACAGTTTAAGTGGTTAGATCTAGCAGAAGATGAAAACATTGTGAGAGTGGCAAAAGAGAGGGTGAAAAAGTTGTAGGGTGCGTTTGCCAACGCACCAAACTATTAATATAAACCGAATTTACCATCAGCTCTTTTATACATTACTCTCATAAGTCCATCGTGGTCATTAAATACGATAAATTGTCGCTTTTTCTCAGCTTTGAGGGCATCAATTGCTTCGTCAAAATCTAGTGGTTTATGAAGTTCTAAATCCATTGGGATCAACTCTACATCTTCAGGCTCTAAGTCTAGTACAGCTTCAGCTTCCGCACCAAGATCTTTAAATGACATTACTTTATGATCTTTGATCTTGTCTGCATGTCTTCTTAATGCTTTTTGAGCTCTACCTATTGCAGTATCTGCTGCTGCATAGACATCTTTATCTCTTTGTGTTATTACAATAGTATTTTTATCTTTTAGTTTGATAACAAGTTCAAGTGTTACACCAGTTCTTGCTTTATTATCACCTGAGATAATAGTGTTAGTTGAAATAATATTTAAATTGTATTTATCTAATCCATCGATACTTTCTGAGATATGCTCCCTGATTGAATCTGATAGATCAAAATGTCTTCCCACTATATTTTTACTCATGATAAATCCTTTTATATGTTTGTTGTACTTAATTGTTTTAAGTTATAAATTATACCGAAAATAGGTAAATGAATAGTAAATAATCTAGTTCTAAAAACTAAATTCTTTGCAAAGTCCTCTTGTGAAATGTTATGTTTCTATCGCCATTGGCAGGTAATGCACTAGGGTCATCATAATCTTTATATCGTACATATACATCGACAACAATTGATAGTGTTTGGTCAAAGTTCTTCCCTGTTGTCTGTGGTATAATGGTAGTTGATATGCATCCTGCTAAATTGGTTACAGCTCCTCCTATATATTGAATTTCTACCTGTATATTATATTCGTTGTTTGCTCCATATTGAGCATTGATTGTCTGTAGACAATTACCTCCTGTTCTATCATATCCTGAGACATAGAGTAGAGCCAATTCGGTATAGCTTCTTGCCAAAAGAGTAGCTTGTTCTTTTTGGTACTGTAGAGTAGTTGATTTTACTGTTTTACTTGTTGTATTCATAATCATAGCAGTCAAGCTTGACATAATAACTATAGTGAAAACAGCCGTAACCATAGAGAAAGCTTTTTTATATTTTTTGATCATGGGAGTACGACCTTTTCTTTACAAGTGGTGAGATTTTCATCTCTGTTCAATCTTTCACTTACACATATTTTAAAACGAATGCTATCTCCTATCTCTGAAAATGTAAAACTAGAGACATTTGTGAGTAGTGTTTTTTTTGTTCCGTTGTCAATATAGTTCTCCGATGAGTTAAATAAAATACCATCAGCTCCAGAAGGCAATGCTCCTGTATTATTTTTCCAAGGCTGATAATTAGAGTATAAAAAGAGTGTATTTAGACCATTGTTTGGATTTGGTTCAAGTGCTATAGTGTAGGCACTCCATGCTAGTTTAAATCTCTCTGTTACTCTCTTTTCTGTGCTATTATGTACAGGTGTAAAGAGAAATGTAAAACTATCATTGACTAGGCGAACGGGAAAGATACATGATATATTGGTATCCCCTAAAAGCCCCATACATTCAGGGGAGTATGCTTCTGTAGAATTATATAAGTTGTTCTCCTCTTGAAATAGTATAGCAGCAGATCTAGAGGCGGTCAACATCACTTTCCCATTTGATAGATTACTCATGATATTGGACATCTGCCCTTTCATTGTAGCATCTACACCTGGTACAGAGATACCCTTTTTTGCAGAGTTTGGATAGTTACAGAGACTACTCCATAGAGGATTTTGGGCGACTGAAAAACCATCATTGTCTGCACCTATCCACTCAATAGTAGTAAAATTATTTGATGGAGTTAAATCTTTGAGTTCTACCCAATTTCCTTCTTTTATAGGAGTATCTCCTGCAAGGAAAGCACTATGATCTTTTGATATAGTACTATTTGGTATTCTATTACTTAGACGATTTACGATTTGGTTGGCTACTAGTTCGGTTTTTGTACTTGCATTGTAGATAGCTCTTTGGGTAATGTGACTCTCATAAACCTGTACGATAATAGATGACCCTATAGTAGATACAATACCTAGTAATACAAGTACAAAGACAACTTCTATTAGGCTAAAAGCGTTTTGTTTTTTCATTGATATACCTTCCCTTGTGGTCTGTATGTTCCTACATTACAAGAGAAAGCAGACATTGTGATATTTTTTTCAAGTTCAGCTACTGGACTACTAGTTGTTAGTCGTACAGAGACAAATTTGATATGACTCTGTGTTCCTATATTTTGATTATTAAATATATTATTAAAAATAGGAGTATCATCAAATGCTCCAACTGTACTATCGTTACCATAGGTGACGGTTGTAGAGATGCTGATATTATTGTCAATATAGTCCCCTGTAGGAGATGATACTGTTGAGCTTAGAGTGGTTATCTGATTGTTATAGTCATCGATGTCATCAAAAGTATCCTCTCCTGTATCATTATCTTCACTCGGTGTTCCAAAAGCTCCTGTGGAGATAAAAACAAGATTATTATTTGTATCTGCTGAATTTCTAGCAATTACATTTCTCATACCTACTCGAATATTGGTATTGAGTGGATCTGCACCATATGTTGAGATATTGAAATCTCCACTATTTCCTGTCAGTGCCAAGATAGGTGCTTCTGTATTGTTGGTATCTGCTTCATCCCAATGTTTGCTCATTACTATTCCTAGATGAGTACTGATCGCTGCAATTGACTCCTGCTGTAGTGCGACGTTTGAACTCTGTATGGATTGCTGTATAAGCATAGGTGCAGAGAGTAGAGCGATGCCTATAATTACCATAGCAAATATAAGCTCTATCATCGCAATTCCTCTTCTAAAATTTTTATTCATCTAAATGCCCTTTACCATGAAATTCTATTTGTAGGGTTACGATTTGGCTTGATGTCGATGATTTTTCCTCTAGTTCCTGTACCTGACCATGACCCTGTCTCATTGTTCTCAAATATATTTCTCCAAGAGGTGTTATTTTGATCATTGAATCCAGTTTGGTATATGAGCCATGTTGTTACATTTGCATCGACCTCTACAGTAGCATCATCTGCTGGTACTATATTGTAGGTGGTATTGATATCTACAACTCTTCCGTTTATAAAGTTTCCTACTGGATTAGGGTTTATTGTCGCATGTGCAGAGTTAGTTGCGATCGCTTCTACTCTACCATCTGTAAATCCATTGTGATTGATAGATGTGTACCATCCCTGTACAGTTCTACTATTTTTGACACCATTGAATCTCATGGCTCTTTGGCAATAATCCATATGGGTACGCTCATGAGTACTACAAAATATCTCAACAGTAAGTGGAGTCTGCACTACAATAGGAGCAGTATGCCCATAGGTGATAGGGTAGTTGACTCTATCAGGGGTAACTCTAGCGTAGTAAAAGGAGATATTTCTATCGAGTGGCTCACTACCAAAAGGTGTAAACTGAGTACCATTTAGAGTAGAGATATTTGCATCTACACTAGAGAACTCCACCATGATAGGATTTATAGTTTGGTTGTAATCTTTTTTGAGGTTATAGAGTAGCTCTATGGTTGCCTCTCCTCCATTGGCACTCAAGAATTTATCTGAACTGATAGTGATAACATCAGATATATTACTATCTTTGATTGATTCTATAATACCATTGATTTTAACTCTTCTTTGGAATGGTATAGCCTGAGGGTTGTCTCCTCCTGTCTCTATTTGTACCTCACTATCTTTTCCTGTTCCATACTCTGAGATTAGAGTATGTTTGATAGATAGATGTACCTCTGTAGAGCTACAACCATCTGTAAAGTTGCTCGTAGAGCTATTTTCCCCTTTTGATGTAGGGTATAATTTTCCAAAGATTCTTACTGCCATATCTGGATTGTCTGATATTCTATTCATATATAAGAAATTTTTGTCATCAGGAATTACTCTAATATCTATCTCTGTAAGATTAAAATCATGAGGGTGCAAAGAGACATTAAGATCATAATGCTTAGGCATATATTCACTATCCTCATCAGTGAAATTTGAGATGATGTTACATCCTACTCTCTCTTTTTTGTCTGTCGGGATACTACTACTTCCTGTGATACAGCCACTCTGTGATGGGTTGCTATTAAAATCAACTCCTGTCCAGCTACTATCTTGCATATGTAATAGATACTCTCCTACATTTGGATCGGGATATATAAGCTTGGCTGTTGTATTTGACTCACTCTTTAGTACTCCATCATCAAAAGTGTATTTTATAATTTTGTCATTTTGATCAGCACAGTTTGTACTTCCTTTGAATTGTAGAGTAGTATTAATCTCTCTTACTCCTCCAAATGAAGGGTTTCCCACGCTATATCCATCAGCCTTAATATCTAGTTGATATTGAGTTGCTACTCCTACCATTGTGTAGTCATAACCGACTGCTAGATCATGAGGAGAGCTATTTTCTGGATGACTATTATCTTGACCTATCTGGACTGAATCATCTTTAATAGAGAGTCTATAACTAGCAGGTCTAATAGCAAAATAGTCTTTTGAATAAGATATATTTGTCCCTCCTGATGCTAGAATATTGAACCCCTCATCGTCATTGGCTATCCCCTCTATGAGTCTATCTTCTCCTGCAATATTGACGATAGGTAGAGTGATTCTAAATTGAGCTTTTCTTGTAGCTGTTGAGAGTTGTAGATCTTTAAGATCTACTATATCCTCTCTACTTGTTGCAGGTGTACCAAAGTGAACATATTTAGTCATTAGTACATTATCTTCATGAGTTCTATCTACTAGCTCTATTTTTGCTGTAACTCTATCTATGCTTCTTGGAAGTAGGGTTGTCTCATTTTTATCATATACCAAAACAGAGTAGTCAAAATCTCTACCTGCTACTTGTGTATATAGATTATATCTATCAGGAATAATATTTGTACTATTGCTATCCACTCTCTCTACATTAAAACGAAGTGTACTGATATTTAAGTTGGTTACAGAGATAGAGTAGTCCTCTATCTCTCCATCATCTCTATCTAGCGAAGCCTCATCAGGGTTTAAAGCTGTCGAGGAGAGTCTAACTCTAAGCGTTCTATTGGTTGTTCCTATCATAGTAGGGATACTACTCCACGATAGTGTTCTCGTGACTGTTTGACCTGCTGATACAGGGATTATCGCGTCATTGACCTCAAATGATTCGAAAATATTATTGCTATTGAAATCTATCCATGCAGTAACAAATGCAGATTTACTACTTTTGTTTGTAACCTTTACATTTGCACTATATGATGCATCATTAATATCTATTGTTGGAAGAGATATAATACCATCTTCATCATCTAGCTTATCATGATCATCTCCTAGTGTATGAGGAGAGGTTAGAGCAGAGGATTCAGAATCTATTATATCCCCTAGTGTTAGGTTTGTATCTATTCCATGTGATGGTTGGTTGATTACATCTGCATCACCATAATCTACTAGATTACAAGCCATAGATGCTCTATCTGTCCCATCCCAGTTTCTATTGGCTACTTCATTATTATAGATCTCAGTAATATTTTCATCTTTTAGTGTACCCTCAAAGAGTTTTACCTCGTCGATCATACCTCTAAAACTATTGGTTGTATCCCATCTTGAACCTATCTTTAGTGCATTTGATCCACTTGTTATATTTGAGTAGTAGTTATCTGTTCCAACTCTAACTCCATTGATATAAAATGTCAAAATACGGTTTATATCATCTCTCGTGATCGCAATATGTGTCCACTCTCCTTGGGTAGCTTTCATCGTACTAGGCTCATCTATACCATTCTCCCAGTTACCATCACCATGATAGAAGCTAATCTTTCCAGTTGGTTCTAAAATCAGCTCATACTCGTTATTATAGTCCTTAAATATAAGTCCTTGTCGTCCAAGAGATAGATCTTCAGGTTTGACCCATAACATAAAAGATGAGTCTTGTGTGAGCTGTAGTTCTGAGTTATTGTTGATCTTGACATAGTCTCCATCACCATCAAAATATCCAGCTCTATTTATCTCTCCAGAGTGTAGCGTATCTGCATTGTGTATCGCTTGTCCATGTAGATTGTTGCTACTACTATCTTTGACCTCCTCGGTCTCTCCTGTCCACTCACACTCATCAAAATGATAATCTGCAACTAGTTTGATAGCTAGAGGTCTTCTTAGTGTCACAAGATGCTCCTCTATCTCTCCATCACTTCTATTTTGATCTGCTTGATCCTTGTTTATAGCTGTAGTAGAGATTCTGACTCTCAATACTCGTGTAACACTGTCAGGTAGACCAGTAGGTATATTAAAGGTCAAGAGTTTTGATCCTGCACTATTTGGATCTACTGCTATCGCACCATTTTGATTTGCCTCTGAGACCTCAAATGATTGGTTGTTATCCAAATCTATCCACCCTGTTATATAGGCTGTAGTACTCTTATCATTGACATAGTTGAATCCAATATTATAAACACTCTCCTCTACATTTAGAGGTGGAGGAGACCAGTTGCTATCTTCATCATTTTGACCTGTGTTGTTATCTCCATCTGCATTGGCTGAGTGCTGTACTCCTGTCTCTGCATCTACTTTATCTCCTAGGTGTAGATCCTCTTCTATTTTGTGGTTAGGTTCACTATATCCTACAGGTGCATCACCATAGTCATAACATGGGGTTGCTACTCTCTCTGTTCCATCCCAGTTATTCCCTGCTAATTCATTATTATATATAGCCGTGATATTAGTATCATCAAGTTTCCCTTCAAATATCTTGACCTCATCGATCTCACCATCAAAAGAGAGTCCATTATAGTCTCCTATATATACATCATCACTACTTGATGAGGTTACTTTGGTATAGCTACTACTTGCAATAGCT
>Ga0256827_10000657_pt1 | contig 21633 bp, 16 predicted proteins | sample CV84metaG_FD_185977 | JGI IMG/M metagenome (GOLD analysis project Ga0256827, IMG submission 185977) | Hydrothermal vent microbial communities from East Pacific Rise, Pacific Ocean - CV84 | ecosystem: Environmental > Aquatic > Marine > Hydrothermal vents | place: Pacific Ocean: East Pacific Rise... | reverse complement strand
GTGAATACCCGTATTTTAAGGCGTAAAACAGAATTAATGGCAACTATTTATTAACTTGTTCGTCAATTCACAAAATAGGAACAATAACTTTTTTTAAGATTTGCGTTTGTTCAGTATTAAAATAATAAACCCTTATTGATATGAGAATAATATATATATTCTTAGCAGCTTTTTATGTAAGTATTTCGTCAGTTTTTTCACAAACAACTTTTGATATTAATTCAGCTAATGGGCAAACTGTGAACACTTGTGATGATACTTTTGTATTATTAGGTAATCATAATGCAGGTGATGTTTTTACAATAACACTTTGCGATGACGACCCTGATAGTACACATGTTTCCGCAGCATTCTCTGGTTGGTCTTTTGGCGGAGGAGATTATGTAATAGTGTATGATGGTTCTGATTCTAGTTATCCTCAATTACCAGGAAGCCCATATGATGAAAACAATTTTTCTACACCATGGGCAATGACAGCCTCTCCAAATAATATGACAGGTTGTTTAACATTTGAATTTCACTCAAATGGAGGAGGCTCAACATTTGAAGCAAACACTCATTGTATATTTAATTGCCAATTTTTTAATGCAGGAATAGACTCTACAAGTGAACCCATAAATGGAGGTTTATTTGTTGATGTATGCCAAGGTTCAACAATAAGTTTTTATGGTTCTGGTGATTATATGTATAATGGTGGTTTATATAATCAATCTGATGCAAATTGTACTTTCAAATGGGATTTTGGTGATGGTTCAACTCCAGTTATGGGACAAAACGTTACACATACCTTTCCTACACAAGGAGGTGGTTTTCAAATAGATTTATTAATTACAGACCAATATGGTTGCACAAATAGAAATGATGTTGATTTAAAAGTACGACAATCAATGACCCCGGAATGGACATTAGGAACAGATACAATTTGCCCTGGTGAACAAGTTGATGTTATGGGTGCCGCAGCAGCACCTCCATTATGGGATAATACCCCAACAACAATTATTTCTGGACAAACTTTTTTGCCAGACGGTAACGGAGTTTCATATCAAACAGATTTATTATTTGATGTTTTTGGAAATCAAACCCTAGATAGTTTAGAAATGCTTGAAAGTATTTGTGCAAATATGGAACATTCATATTTAGGAGATTTGGTAATTCAAATAACTTGTCCAAATGGTAGTTCTATTACATTAGAAGAACAAGGTGGGGGAAGTACTTTTTTAGGTGATGCACTTGACGATGGAACAACCAATCCTGGTGTTGGTTATGATTATTGTTGGGGAGAAAATGCAGCATATGGTACAATGGAAGATGAAGCAAGTAATTACACAACTTTGCCTGCAGGAACATACACATCTTACGAACCATTATCTGGTTTATTAGGATGTCCTCTTAACGGTACGTGGACATTTACTGTAACAGATAATTGGAATCTTGATAATGGATATATTTTTTCATGGGGTTTAAACTTTGCTCCTTGGGTTTTCCCAAATTATTGGGGATTTCAAAATATTGTAGAAGATTATCAATGGGATGGCGAAAATATTATAACTTTTAACGATTCTATAATTACCGTGGCACCAACAACAGAAGGTCAGGTTTGTTATAATGTTACTATAACTGATGATTTTGGTTGTCATTACGATACCACAAGTTGTATAGAAGTTTTACCAGCTTCAGACCCAATATGTTATTGTGAAACTCCACCAACAATAATATCATATCAAAACCCATTATGTTTTGGCGATAATATAACATTTAATTATACCGGAACAGCAGATATTAACAATTCAACTTTTGATTGGAATTTTGGTGGAGGAACAGTTGTTTCTGGCGATATTACAGGTCCGGGTCCTATAATTATTAATTATTCAAGTTCAGGTAGTTTTACTGTATCATTAAATGTTAAACAAGGAATATGTGTTCCTACCGATTCGTCATTTACCGTATTAATACCAGAAAAATTAGTTTCTACTATTGAAGGAACAAATTTACTTTGTTATGGTGATAATAATGGAACTATTGATATTACTACTGTTGGAGGAACAACTCCATATAATTATACATGGTTACCAAATATTGGAAATACTGCTAACTTAACAGATTTGCCTGCCGGAGTTTATAGCGTATCTGTAACTGATGATAATGCATGTATTAATACATTAACTTATGAAATTATTCAACCACCTTTATTACAAATAAATAACGAAGAATCAACAGATATACTTTGTTATGGTGATGGAAACGGAACAGTTACTGTAAACGCTATTGGAGGTACTCCTGATTTATTTTACAATTATGGTAATGGAGTTCAAACAAACAATGGGTTGTTTACTAACTTATCGGGTGGAAATTACATTGTTACTGTTACTGATGCTAACGGCTGCTCTGTTATTAGTAATCAATTAAATGTTTTTGAACCACCATTACTAGAATTTACTTCACATCAAGTACAAAATATTTTATGTTTTGGCGAAAAAAATGGTATAATATCATCTACTGTAACCGGAGGTGTTGGAAATTATACTTTTGAATTAAACGGCGTAACTCAAAATAATGGAACTTTTACAAACCTTGAAGAAGGTTCGTATACAATGGTTATAACAGATGACAATGGATGTTCTATCTCATATGATACAATAGTTGTTGAACCAAATAAATTAGTAGCTACAATACCTTCACAAATAATTATTTGTGAAGGTGAAACTGCCGATATTTTAGCTTCAGTCTCAGGTGGAACATCACCATATTATTATCATTGGTCGCATACAAGTGATAATATTAATATTATACACGAATCACCAATAATAGATACAAAATATTCTGTTTATATTACCGATGTAAATAATTGTACTTCCGAAATTTCTTCATGTCAAGTACTTGTGTCTCCAGATGTTTATTTAACAGCCAGTTCAAATCATGACTCAATATGCCCGGGAGAACCTGTTGTAATAACATCAATAGCCACAGAAGGCAACAATAATTACACATATTATATTGATGGAAATATTGTTCAATCAGAACAAATTATTTACCCATATCAACCACATAATTACGTAGTAAAAGTTATTGATGGTTGTGGTAAAACAGCTTCAGTTATTGTTCCTATTTTTGTTTATCCGGTACCACCCAATAATTTTTATCCTGATATTATGGAAGGTTGTCAAGCCTTAACTGTTTCATTTGTAGAAACAAGCCAATTAGATGGACAAACATTTGTTTGGGATTTCGGTGATAATTCACCTGAAAATTTTGGTACAGATCAAAATCCAATTCATATTTATGAGGAAGCAGGTAATTATGATGTATCATTAACTGTTACATCTAAAGACGGCTGTATAAACACATTACAACAAAATAATTTAATACATGTGTATGTAAATCCTGAAGCAAAGTTTGAGGCAACACCTGAGGTTGTTAGTATAATTAATCCAACAATTACATTTCTTAACCATTCGATAAATGCAGATTCTTATGCATGGTTCTTTAATGATGGTGATTCTTCTTATGTTGTAAGCCCTGTTCATTCATTTTCTTCAACTTATATTGGCGATTATGAAGTGTTATTAATAGCACGAACAAATAAAGGTTGCACTGATACTGTTAAAAATACTGTTACTGTAAGAGAAGAATTTACATTTTATGCCCCAACCGCATTTAGTCCTGACGGTGATGGTATTAACGATGTATTTTTTGTTAAAGGTAGTGGAATTGATTTAGATAACTTTAAATTATATATTTACGATAGATGGGGAGAAGTAATTTTTCAATCTACTGATATATATGAAGGTTGGGACGGAAGAGCTAAAAATCACAAAAAAGTACAAAGTGGAGTATATAAATGGCATGTTATTTACCTTGATGGTTATGGCGTTGAACATAAAAAAACAGGAAATGTAACTGTTATTTATTAAAAAAATTTGTTTGATTAATTTCTGTCTTTTTTATGCTGAAAAATATAATAAAAAATAGTTCTTAAAAAAGAAATAATTTATACTTTCGTAAAAGAAAATAATTAATAATTAAAAAACGATTTATAATGAATATTCCGGCAGATTTAAAATACACAAAAGACCACGAGTGGGTAAAGATTGATGGAGATACAGCTATTATTGGTATTACTGATTTTGCACAAAGCGAATTAGGTGATGTAGTTTTTGTTGAAATAGAAACAGAAGGTGAAACTTTAGAAAAAGAAGAAACTTTCGGAACAATTGAAGCTGTTAAAACAGTATCAGATATGTTTATGCCAATTGCTGGAGAAGTTATTGAAATAAACCCAAAATTAGAAGAATCTCCAGAAGTTGTAAATCAAGATCCTTATGGTGATGGTTGGATGATTAAAATTAAAGTATCTAATGCTGATGAAGCTAACGAATTATTATCTGCAGATGATTATAAAAATCAGATTGAAGGATAAATAAAATATATTATACAAATAAATTTCCTCGTTACAAACAAACGAGGTATCATTTCGGAAAATGGTTATTTTACACGTCTCAAGAGTAAAAAAATTAAACCAAAAAATATTAAAATAACTACCGTTGGTGGTTATTTTTTTTGCGTTTAAGTAAAATAATTGTACATTTATGGTTGATTAACATATTAAACAAAAAATTATGGTAAATAAAGTAGTATTAATTGGAAATGCCGGAAAAGATCCTGAAGTACGTTATTTAGATAACGATACAGCAGTTGCATCTTTTTCTTTAGCTACATCAGAAAGTTATAAAGATAAAAATGGAGAGTGGCAAACTAAAACTGAATGGCACAATATTGTTGCTTGGAGAAACACTGCGAAATATGTAGAAAGTAGACTAAAAAAAGGTATGCAAATTTATGTTGAAGGCAAAATTACAACTAGAAGTTGGGATGATAAAGATGGAAACAAAAGATATACCACAGAAATTGTAGCTAATACAATTAAATTGTTAGGAAAACGCGAAGATAACAGTGACGCTACAACAACACCTGCTCCTAATACAAAAGTTGCAGATGCTCCAGTTATTCAAGACACACCAGACGATGATTTACCATTTTAAATAATGGTATTATATAATACAATTGTACAAATTGTGTAAATAATGTGTGTTCGATATAATATTATCGTGAATTAAATATTTTGTCGAACTCACGTTATTTACGTCATTTGGCAACCCAATTGGTATTGTACCGATTAGTAATCAAAATTACCTATAAATTCACTTCGTTTTTTAGTCATTTGATTATCTAACGGCATAATAGTATATTTATATGTCGATAGTTTTGAAATTAAATTGTATTACTAGCGAATATCCTTACCTATTTTATCAATTACTTTACCATTTTTATTCCATTCAACTTTACCAATAAATTTTCCATTATTATAAAGTGCAACTTTTTTCTTACTACCATTTTTATACCACCAATAGTTTTTATCATTTAATCTATCGTTAACGTAATTATTATCAATACGTTTAATGCCGTTATCGTACCAGTATAGCCATTTTCCAACCTTTTTACCTTTATTGTAATAAACTAACATCTTATTTTGCCCGTTAGAGTACCAATATTCCCATTTTCCATCTTTTTTTCCATCAATATAAGCACCTTTTAAACCTATTTGACTATTTTTAAAATAGCCAAAACATTTACCTGTATAAGGTTCTTGATAACCTTTCTGATAATATATATTGTTAACCTTTTCTAACAAAGTATAATCAACCCCCATTTCATAAGTTTTATCTAAAATACCTTGGAAAAAATTTTCTAATTTTTCTTCTTTTATAGTATCGTTTAATGGTAAATTTCCTTTATTGTCTTTTATTAAAATTGTAACACTATAATCGGTCTTATCAACGCAGTATGGACATGAAAAATAACGTAGACTAACTCGAGTATTTTTCCCAATAACAGGAATATTTGCTCTTTTCCAGAAATAAACTCCATTTTTCTCTTTAGGTTTCCCTATTTCTGATTTTAATACTTTTATAAAACTAGAAATATTTTCTAAATACTCAGTAGCATAGGTTAAATATTTTGCTTTTACTTTTTTATTTCTACTTTCCCATTCTAGTGTTTCAAAATAATCATAAGGTATTGCAACAACCTCATCTAGTAAAAAAATGGAATCAGATAAAAATATTTTAATTTTGTTAATATTTCTAAAATCTGATATTTTACCTTTAAATTTACTATAACCTATTGATGATACTATAAGCGTATCATCAAACATAATTTTTGGAATTTGAAGCTTAAACTCACCTTTTTCGTTTGAAGTAACGCCAATAGTAGTTTTATGAATAAATACTGATGCAAAAGGTACTGGTCCTAAACTATCAATTTGAGTTATTACTCCTTTAATAATAATTGAATCCTTTTTCTGAGAAAATGAAAACAAAGCTATTAATAATAAGGCTATTACTTTAAATTGTTGCATTAACGTTTTTAGTATTAAATATTTATAAAAAAATCCGATGTTTAACATCGGATTTCTTATATTATTAGATTTAAATTACTCACTAAGTACTTTAAATTCTACACGTCTGTTTTGTTGACGACCTTCTTCTGTTTTATTTGTAGCAATTGGCTGTAAATATGCATAACCTTCGTACTCTAATCTACTAGCATCAATACCTTTACTAATTAAATAGTCAACAACAGCTTTTGCTCTTGCTTTCGATAATTTTTTATTAGTTGCCATAGAGCCTCTATTATCTGTATGTCCAGAAATCTCTATTCTAAGTGTTGGGAATTGATTTAGCAACTTAAGAAGTCGTTCAAGTTCAGGATAAGAAACAGGTTTAAGTGTTGCTTTGGCATAATCGAAGAAAATGTTTTTTAAGACAATTTTTGTACCAACAGCCATTTTATTAAGTAAAATATCTTTTGTAATTTCTTGATAAGTTGAAGCTTCCGGAATATTAAAATTTTCTGAATGAAATAGATATCCTTCTGATTTTACAGCAATACCATAGTTTTTACCCGATGGTAATGATACTAAGTATGCACCTGTTGAACTGTTTGATTTTGATACTGAAATAACTTGATTTTTTTCGTTATCTACAATTTCAATCTCAGCAGCTACAGGCTTGTTTGTAAATGCATCTAAAATTGTTCCTTTTAATATAGTTAATCGCATTGTTTCAACAGCTACAGATTTTTCTACAAAAGTTTCTGTAATAGGATTTGCAATACTAGCAATAAGAATATTATCATTACTCTGTATCATAGGTTTTTCTGGACCTAAGAATGTAATAATATATATATCGTGTTCGCCATAGCCTCCTGTTTTGTCTGATGCATAAAATCCTTTTTTGCCTGATGCATCAATTACAAAAAATCTATCGTTACCCGGTGTGTTAATTGGGTAACCAATATTTTCAGGTTTGCTCCAATTACCATCATCATCCATAGTTGTTTTAAAAATATCAAAACCACCCATTCCATCATGCCCTGTTGAGCTGAAGAAAATTGTACGTCCGTCAGGGTGCATAAATACACCTTTTTCGTCATATTCAGTATTAATTGTATTTCCTAAGTTAGTAGGTGGTCCCCAACGTTCTTTTTCCTCGTCCCATGTAGACATAAAAATATCGTGCATTCCAAAATTATTTTCAGGATTATCACTAGTAAAATACATTGTTTTTCCATCAAAAGAGAACGATGCTGCGGCTTCATGATATTCTGAGTTAATATATTTTTTCATTGGTTTGTCAGTTGGCTTAGACCATTCTTCACCTTCTAAATCAGAAACTAAAATATCGCCACCGTTCGATTTTCCTATGTATGTAAATAATTTTTGTCCATCAGGTGAAAGACCAACTGTTGCGTCATTATCTTTGGTATTTAACGGAGAACCCATATTTTCGGCTTTACTCCATACTCCATCGTTATTGTAAGATACATAAATATCTTCAAAATATTGATGATCTTGTGGCGAACGTTGTCCACCTGTTGTTCCTTCTCTACGAGATGTAAAAATCATCATTGAACCATCAGCTGTAATTAATGGACTATAATCGGGGTATGATGAGTTTATATTTTCTCCGGCATTATCAATAAATACTCTTACCGGATTTTTAACAAGTTTTTTACCTACCTCACATTCGTGAATACGTTTATCAATTTTTTTTCTTTTAGTTTGTAAATCTTTTGGTGATAAACGATTTCTATATTTTTTATATGATTTGATAGCTTCATCAAATTTTAAATTATATTGATATGCTCTACCTTTCATATAATCGATATCAGCTGCAATAAAGGGATTTAACTTTTCTGCTTTTAATAAATAATCTAAAGATTTTTCTTGAGAAACTGATTTTAAATAACACACACCTATTTTATAATTTAAGAATGCATTATTTGGATTAAATTGATTAGCTTTTAAGTAAAAATCGATAGCTTGTTTATAATCGCCTCGCATATCGGTTTCAAACAATTCATCGCCTTGTTCAAGATTTTTTTTAGCAATTTTAAATGCGTCTTTTCTACTTTTAAAATTCTTTTTTTCAAACTCAACATTTTGTGCCGAAAGTTGAGATATAAAAAGAATAATTGATAATATATATAATATTTTTTTCATTTTTAATTTCGTTTTTTATTTACACTCTTGTGCGTATATTTTTGCTTGTTCAACACCTAGTTCTACTGCTTTTTTCCAATCAGTACATCTGCCCTCTCTATCTCTAAGCATTTCTTTTACTATACCTCTATTTAAATATGCTACACCATAATCTGGTTTTATTTCAATAGCTTTATTTAAGGCTTTTAATGCTCCTTCATAATCTTTTAATTTATTTTTTGCATTACCTAAATTATTGTATGCATAAGCGTAATCAGATTTAATTTCGATAGCTTTTTCAAAATCTTTTATGGCTTCATCGTATTTCTTAACAAAAAACTTAACACTTCCTCTGTTATTATATGCGATATAAAAATCAGGTTTTATTTGTATAGCTTTATCAGATGCTCTTAAAGATGCTTCTTCCTGTTTATCTTTAGCTAAAACAACGGCTAAATTATCAAAAGCTAAAGCAAGTTTTGGGTCAAGCTCTGTTGCTTTTTTATAGTCTTCAATTGCTCCTTTTATATCGTCTTTTTTTCGTTTACAGCTTCCTCTATCGTTGTATGAATAAGCGTGTTTTGGGTCTATTTCAATAGCTTTTGTATAATACTCAATAGCTTTATCATAATCTTCAATTTGAAATTGAATAACTCCGGAAAAATAAAATAAATTGGCCGATTTAAAACCTTTTTCAATTGCTGATTGAAAATCTTTCATGGCTTCATCGTTATTTCCTTTTGTGTATTTAATTTTTCCTCTTGTATAATAAGGTTCGGCATAAGTTCCTGTACTGTCGGTTTCAATAGCCATTGTATAGTCTGCTAAAGCTCCGTCTAAATCTTTTGTTTTTTCTTTTGCACTTCCTCTATTAAAATATGCTTTTGAAAATTTAGGATTAAATTCAATTGCTGTATTAAATTTTGCAATTGCTGCATTATAATCGCCCGATTTAAATAAATCAATACCTTCATTATAAGCAATTTCGCCTTCTTGTCCTTCAACTACAACTAGTGTAGTATCTTGATTGTCAACCTGACTGAAACTAACAGACCACGCTAAAATAGAAAGAAATAATAGTAATGTTTTTCTCATGTTATATTTAGATTAATTTAAAACGCAATTTAATAAATATGTTTAATAATATCAAACAATTATTTATATCTTTATAAATGATTTATAATGAACTTATTCTATAATTAACTTTTTATTATAACAATCGTTTTTCGTAAAAAGCTTTAGTACATAAACTCCTTTTTTTAGTTTATTTATATTTATACTAAAATTTGTTTGGTTTACTATTTCTGTGTTAAGTATTTTACCCGATAATGAAACTATTTCCAGTTTTTTTATAATATTGTTATTAGAAGATTTAACACTAACAAATTGTTTTGCAGGATTTGGGAAAATAGTAATTAAGTTTTCATTTTCGATATTTATTATTTGAGTTGCAGGTCTTGAATTTTTAAATTTCCTGAAAAATTCCCAAATTTTAAATGTATAACTTATGTCGTTATTAGGTAAATATAACCATTCGTGCTCACCATTTATTATTTTATAAAATTCAACTCCTGTTTCATCATCACCATTAGTAAAAATATAATGCACAACAGTTTTTCCATCGTTAGCAATATCAGGCAAAGTATCAATTATAGGTGTAGTATCGCAATTATCAATATTTACCCAATAATTAACTAATTCTTCTGCATCGTTACCGTAATTATTATTTACATAAGCAACTGTTGCATCAGCAGTTCCGTGAAAATGACAGAATGGTATTGCTGAAGCTGGAGAACAAGTAAAAGATGCTCCTATTGTTCCAGATACAGATGCAGCTGCTTTAAATCTTTGGTTTAGTTCGCATGCTAATCGGTTTGTCATAAATCCTCCCATAGAAAAACCCATTACGAATATGTTGTTTGTTGATACGTTATAATTCGCAATTATGGTATCTAGAAGTGCTCCTAAAAATCCTACATCATCGACATCTTGATTTAAAATTATACCAGAATAACTTGCTCCTGAATTCCATGCTGTTCCAAAATTTGGGTCGGCAACTGCTTCTGGAGTTAGCACTATAAAGTTTGCTGTATCAGCAATATAATTCATTCCAATAGTGAAAAAATTATTCATATTATCGCCAAGCCCATGTAAGCATAATACAATAGGAAAGGCCTCTGTTCCATCGTACGATGCTGGCACATATTCTAAATATTTTCTTGTAAGTCCGTCAAACTCCATCGTTTTTGATGTTTGTGCCGAAGTGTTGATTGTAATAAATAATACAATCAAAAATGCAAATATCGTTTTCATAAGTATTTGGTTTGTGTAATTTTTGATGTAAATATAATTAATTTATTATTAATCTAAGTTCGATTAATAATTAAGCTCATATAAAATTAATAATAATTCAAGTTTGTCGCTTAAAATAGAAGCAATATATTGCTTGCATCTAAGCAAATTTAAACCATATACGAGCTAATTGTTTGAATATGTGAACGAAGTATAAATCGAACTCAAGTTATTAAAAATATTATTTAAACCAACCAAAAATAAATCCTGCCGAGAAAGTAGGAGTTCTATAATTCTTTGAATTAATAAGTTCTTCTTTTAATATTTTTCCATTCTCAATAATTATTGAACCGTCTTGAAAAATAGGAACATCTACGGTTGCATTTGTTACATATTGATACCCTGCCGAGACTCTAAATTTAAACCAATTGGTTAAATTCATTTCTAGCTCTAATTGAGGAGTTATAACAAAAACAAACTCGTAAGAATCTTCAGGAAAATATAAATTAGGATCGTTGTAATTATCTTCATAATAGTAATCTTCGTAAGAATATACTATACCTAAAGCTCCTGCTCCAAATCTTGTACTAAAACCAAAATGAATGGGTTTTGTTGGCATAAATACATATCCAAGAAGTAATCCTCCGTGATCTAATATTCCTCTTCGTTGAATATTAAGTCTATTTCCAAAATCTGGATTTTTAAATTTATATTTTGGTAAAGTAACTAATGCTCTGCCATATAATCCTATATACAATTTTCTGTTTAGTAAAACAGCTCCTTCTCCTCCTAATATAAACGCAAAATTGTTTTCAATACTGCCAAAATCCATATTTACAGCACCAAAACCCGATATTTTTGTTTTACTTGATTTATTAAATATTGTTTGAAATTCATTATTAGTTTGTAATGTGTCTTGTTGTGCAAAACTTATTTGCATAAATAATAATGCAAATAATATTAATAAATAAGTCTTCATTATAATTAATTTAAGTATTGTAGTGCAAAAATAAAATAATTTTTATAAAAAAGCTGCCTCAATTTTTTTTTGAGACAGCAACTAAATTTACACGTATTATTTTAGTTAATGGGGATTTTTAATAATTATATCAAATACACATTAATTATTTAAATAATCAGGAACTATTTCATTAGCAACAACATCGTTTTGTGTTTCTGCTTTTCTAATAATATGAGCTTTTCCATTTAAATCAATCATTATTATATTCGGACGGAGCGTGATAAATTGCATCCATTGCGTCATATTGTAAGCTCCAATACGACTTATTACAAAATTATCTCCTTTTTTTAATAGAGGAAATTCAATACTTTCGCGTATTACATCTATATTCATACAAAGCGGACCATACATTTTTGTTATTTCTGTTTGGTGCGAATAATCTTGTGCAGGAGTTATTTTGTGCTCGTACCAAAACGATGTAAAAAGCATATTTACACCAACATCTAAAATCATTGTGCGAGATTGGTCTGCTAGTCGCTTATTTGCAAGAACTGTACCTACAATTGAGCCTGCATCGTCAATTAATGCTCTACCTGTTTCTAAAATTAGAGTAGGTAAATTATCAGGTTTTATTGCCGATTTTAATAATGCAGATGTAATAGCATCAGCATATTCATCAAAACTTGGGGTTGTATCTGTACCTGGCAAATATGCTCCTTTAAGTGTGTTTTTTGATGCAAATCCACCGCCTAAATCAATATATTTTATAACGTGATTGTACTTTGTATATAGTTGTGATGCTAAATCGGATAGTTTTGTAGCTGCCATACCATAAGCACTGGCAACCATAACATAAGTACCAATATGAGCGTGTAAGCCTATTAAATCCATTTTACCTGAAACCATAATACGGTTAAGTGCGTCCCATGCTTCGCCGTTGTCGTAGTTAAATCCAAAACGTGTCCATTGTGGGAATATACCTGTATCCATATTTACACGAATTGCAACTTTTGGTCTCTCTTCAAGAGAGTCGCAAAGCTCAATAATTGTGTAAAGTTCATCGAAATGGTCTATATGAATTAATGAACCATTGTTTATTGCTTTTGTTAAATCATCAACTGATTTATCAGGGCCATTAAAAATAATTTTACTTCCCGGCATTCCGTTTTTTAAAGCTTTGTCGTATTCAAAACCAGAAACAACTTCGGCCCACGAACCCTCTGAGTGGTAAACTTTACAAACAGCATTCATATAATTTGTTTTGTAAGACCAAGCAAATTGAACTTTTGGATATTTTGTTGAAAATGCACGATAAGCATCTTTGTACGTATTTCTAATTGTTTTTTCAGAAATTACGTAACAAGGTGAACCATAATTTTCAATTATTTCTTTTACAGGTACTCCGTCAATATCGGAAATTACTTGATATGAGGATTTCAAGCCAAATTTACTTGGCATTCCTGTTTCTATTTTCTTTATTATCGGTCTTTCAAAAGGTAATTTATCCATAATATTTTATTTTAACTAAAAGTTTTTTGGCTTTGTCATTTTGAACTTACCTTCCGGTAGGCAGGCAAAGCAAAGAATCTAATTTAATACTTGTACAAAAAATTATAAGATTCTTCACTATATTCAGAATGACAAAATGTATTTAATACATTTTTGTTTATAATTCTCCGTTTACAGACAACATCTGAAACTTATTAATATCAGTAATTAAATCGTAAGAATAACGTATAAACATTTTCCCTACTTCGTATGATGTATAAGGTTTAAGCTCATCACCTAGAGCTAGTTTAACAAGAGCTTCTGGTAAGTTTTGTCCTGCACCAACTGCAAGATAAACCCAAGCAGGAATTCGAGGATTAATTTCAATTACATAGTACTCATTTTCGGCAGTTTTAATCATTTCCATTTCCATACCTCCTGCCCATTTTGTTTTAGCAATAAGGTTTTCGGTAATCTCAATCATTTTTTTGTCCGATAATGTGATGCCTGCCCAAGCTTTACCTTTATCGGTAATAAATTGTTTACGCATTGGTACTGCACCAATTGTTGTTCCTTTACCATCGCCAAGAGCTACAACATTTACTTCAGTTCCTTGTATAAACTCCTGAATTATTACAGGGACTCCCCATTTTGATGATAGTTTATTAAAGTGAGTTACAACTTGTTCGGAATTATAACATACATAAGCATCATAAAATTTACCTTTTACAAGTACAGGAAAAGTAAAATCGCGGTCAATAGTATAAATTTCGGCTTGTGTTGTTATTGAGACACTTTTGGGAATTTTTATACCATATTTTTTGCCATATTCAGGTAAATTAGCTTTGTGTCGTTCTTCAAATTGCTTTAATGATGGTAAAAAAGTATGAATTCCCATCTGCTTTAATATTGGAACTGATTTCATAAATGTGTATAATTCGGCATCAAAGTTTGGAATTAGTACATCTATATTTTCTTTGCTATTTATATACTCAATACGTTTTATAAGTTCATCGGAACCCATACTTGGATAAGGTACGCTATACACTTTACTAACAAGATTATCCATGTAAATACCGGGCTCTAAATTTTCGTATGCAAAGCCTATAATACGTACATCATAAAAATCACTTTCTAATAGTGAACGAATAACCGGAATACCAGGTCCCGGATTATCAGTATTGTTAAGTCCTGTAACAGCAACTGTTATTTTTTTTCTTTTCATTACTGTTGTTTTTCTGTAAGATTATAGTCTGTTATCATTTTCTCAAAATCAGAAATGCTTTTTTCTAACTCTATTTTTTGTACATCGTATTTATTAAGTAAAACGTCTATAATAACACTTTTCTTATTTCCATCTTTATATAAAGATAAAATTTCGACACCTATAGGATTTAAAGTAAAACTTTCACCTGTAACCGGATCAAAAACAAAACCATTATCGCTTATTGCTACATCTTTGCGTATATTCATAGTTAAATATTTTACAGTTTAATCTGTTTGCAATATACTATGAGAATATCAAAAATACGTTACAAAATTTTGTGTAATTATTATATAATTTATTTTAAATTAATTGTGTTCTAAATAATTTTTGTTAACCATAGTATTTTGGTGAATACCTGCCAACTCCCCATTGTTCCATTTATGAATGAGATTGGGAGGATTGCTCATATTATTAATATAGTACTTTATTAGGAATATAAAATTTAAAAATCATTTCGTATTCTAATGTATATCTATTTTCCAATAAATTTCTTTATTTCATTAAGTTTATTTAATGCTTCAACAGGTGTTAAATTATTTATATCAATACCTGTAATTTCGTCTTTAATTTGTTTTAATACAGGATCATCTAATTGAAAAAAGCTTAATTGATATCCTTCTCTGTTTTGTGCAACCTCTTCAATATTTTTTGCTAAAGATTTTTTATCAGAACTTCCTTCCATTTCTTTAAGAATAACATTGGCACGTTCTACTACACTTTTTGGCATTCCGGCCATACGTGCTACGTGAATACCAAAACTATGCTCAACACCACCGGGCATAAGTTTACGCAAAAACAGAACCTTGTTTTTAAGCTCTTTTACTGTTACATTAAAGTTGTTTACTCGCTTAAAAGATTTTTCCATTTCGTTAAGCTCGTGATAATGAGTAGCAAACAATGTTTTTGCTTTATATTTCGGGTGTTCGTGAATGTATTCTACTATGCTCCAAGCTATTGAAATACCATCGTAAGTGCTTGTTCCACGCCCTATTTCATCAAGTAAAATTAGCGAACGCTCCGACAAATTATTTAAAATACCTGCTGTTTCGGTCATTTCAACCATAAAGGTTGATTCGCCCATCGAAATATTATCTGATGCTCCTACACGAGTAAATATTTTATCGACAATACCAATACTTGCCGATTTTACAGGCACAAAACTACCAACTTGTGCCATTAACACAATTAAAGCTGTTTGTCTCAGCAATGCCGATTTACCAGACATATTTGGTCCGGTAATAATAATTACTTGCTGCTCGGTGTTATCTAAAAATACATTATTTGATATATATTCCTCATCAACAGGTAATTGTTTTTCGATAACAGGGTGGCGACCTTCTTTAATATCAAGAATTAAAGTATCGTTAATTTCTGGTTTTGCATAGTTGTTTTCAATTGCAATATTTGCAAACGATATTAGTGTGTCAATTTGTGCAAGTAAGTTTGCATTTAGCTGAATAGCAGAAATATAATCGGTAAGCCAAAGTATAAGTTCGTTATAAATTTGCGTTTCGAGTGCAAGAATTTTCTCCTCAGCTCCAAGCACTTTGCTTTCGTAATCTTTTAGCTCCTCGGTAATATAACGTTCGGCACTTGTAAGGGTTTGCTTACGTATCCACTCCTCAGGAACTTTATCTTTATGCGTATTTCGTACCTCAATATAGTAACCAAACACATTATTAAAACCAATTTTTAACGATGGTATTCCAGTGTTAATAATTTCACGTTCTTGAATACCTTGTATATAATCTTTTCCCGAGTTTTTTATAGCTCGTAAATCGTCTAATTCCTTATTTACACCTTCATTTATTACATCGCCTTTATTTACAAGGTTTGGTGCTTCGGTATTTATTTCGTTAGTAATTTTTTCGTTTGCGGTGTCGCAAGTATTAAAATTATCAGCAATTTTTTTAAGTATGGGGCTGTTTTGCTCTGCTAATATTTGCTTTATTTCAGCAATAATATCGAGCCCATGTTTTAACTGTAAAATTTCACGAGGATTTGCCTTACCAACAGCAATTTTTGAAACAATTCGTTCTAAGTCGCCTGCGTGTCGTAATGTGTCGATAATTGTGTCTTTTACCTCAGTGTTTTTTACAAAATATTCAACCGTAGTTTGGCGATCTAATATTGGTTGTAAATTTTTTAATGGCAGAGCTAACCAATTTCTTATCATACGACCTCCCATTGGGGTAACGGTTTTATCCATTACATCAATAAGGGTAAAAGCATCGTCGTTTGACGAGCCAAATATTTCAAGATTTCGGATTGTAAATTTGTCTAACCACACATATTTATCTTCCTCTATTCGCGATATTTTGGTAATATGCTTAATGTTTCCATTATGGGTTAAATCTAAGTATTGCATTATTGCACCACTGGCAATTATTGCATTTTCAAGTTGCTCAATACCAAAACCTTTAAGGTTTTTTGTGACAAATTGTTTTGTAAGTCGTTCGTACGAACTATCAAAATTATATGCCCAATCTTCTAATTTAAATGTGTAGAATTTATCGCCAAAAAGCTCTTTAAATTTCTCGTATTTGCTACGTTCGTAAAGCAATTCTTTTGGCTGAAAACTTTGCAAAAGCTTGCCTACATAATCGGCATTTCCTTCCGATGTATAAAACTCTCCGGTTGAAATATCGATAAAAGCAACACCAATATTTTTTTTGTTTATATGTACTGATGCAAGAAAGTTATTCTGCTTGTTTTCAAGCACATTCTCGTTAAGCGTAACACCAGGAGTAACCATTTCGGTAACACCACGCTTAACAATTTTCTTAGTCATTTTAGGGTCTTCTAACTGCTCACAAATTGCAACACGTTGCCCTGCTCGTACAAGTTTTGGTAAGTAAATATCAACCGAGTGGTGAGGAAATCCGGCAAGCTCAACATATTGTGCCGAACCATTGGCTCGCCTTGTTAGAGTTATTCCTAAAATTTTTGATGCTTTAATAGCATCGTCGCCAAAAGTTTCGTAAAAATCGCCTACTCTAAAAAGTAAAATAGCATCGGGATGTTTAGCCTTAATGCTAAAATATTGCTTCATTAACGGGGTTTTTACTATTTCTTTTGCCATACTTAATTTGTTAGTATGCAAATATAAAATTATATAGTTTAACCTCGATTTTTACTAAATGTTAGATATTAACATTGTTTTAACTTATGAATATTAATGTTTTTTTAACTTTAGTTAGATTAATACTTAGTGCTTATTTTCAGATAGTTACATTGTTATCGGGATAATATAATTTAATTTGTGTAGTTTGCATACAAATTATTAATCGAACCTAATTTATTACAAAAAGTAAATTTAACAAATATCATACAGAACATTTACTTACACATTCAACAACATGGCTTAAGCTTTTATGTTTTAAAAAATAATATGTGTTTTTTCCTTCTCTTTTTGAAGATAAAACCCCTTTATCTTTTAATATTCCTAAATGGTGCGATGTTGTAGATTGTTCTATATTTAATCGCTGATGAATTTCGGTTACAGTAAGTCTTTTACCATCCTCTAAATAGTTTAAAATTGATATTCGAATTGGATGTGCAATTGCTTTTAAAATTGATGACGTATTATTAAGTTGCTCGGTTGACAATTCTTGTATTTCCATAATTGTATATTTAAATAATATCCAAATATATAAATATGTAAACAACATTTATATGATAAAAATCAAGGTTAAAAGTGTTTTATACCATTTGAATAAAATAATTAAATTTTATATTTAAATAAATATTTTTTTGTTTTTATTATTTTATAATACAAAATAGTATTACTTTACTATAAGACAAAATTGAAAATATTATTCTTCATCAGAGGTAACCATAACAAAAATATCTTCGTTCGGTTTTTTCATTAAATATTGTTCTCTAGCAAAACGTTCTAAATTTTCTTTATTTGTGCGTAATTCATTTAATCGTTTATTATTTTGTTCTATTTGTTGTTTATAATAACTGTTCTGTTCTTCTAAATTAGCAACTTCTTTTAATGCATCAATTCTATCGATTAACCTGTTTTCATCTAAAAAGCTTATCCAAATTACAAACAAGAATAATGCAATAATATATTTATTCTTAACGTAAGGTTTAATTATATGCCAAATCTTTTTGTAATCCATTTTGTGTAAAGTTATTGGTAAATGTATGTTAAATCAAGTATTGTTAACAAATAAGGTTATTGCATGATAACATGCTAGTACACAACAAGCTATTGTTGTTTATTATCATCATGTACAAACCTAAATTCTTTTTCCGATTTTAAAATAGACATTGTTTCGTAAACAGTATAAACTAAGTAAACAACAAAAAAACTAAGTGTAAATGAAATAATGTTTGTAGTATCGATAAAAGCTACAATTGCAATAAATGCCAAGTACGATAATAGTTTTATTCCCATAAACATCATAAATGTATTAACAAAAACTGCAGGTCGTTTGGTTAACGATTTTAACATTGAATGATGTGATAAAAGAGTAATTGCCAGTATATACATTAACATATATGGCATTACCGGATGAAAATATTCCGGCTTAAATTTTAAAAATGCTATATAGCCAATACCAACTAATCCAAAAGTGATTATAAATATAGTTATTACAAATTTCTTATATAATTTTTCTACTTTCTCCATTGCAGTATTCTTAGCTTTACAATTTTTTAAATATGAATTACCTCATCGTAAGCGGCAGCAGCAGCTTCCATAATTGCTTCGCTCATTGTTGGGTGAGGGTGAATTGTTTTAATTAAGTCATGTCCTGTTGTTTCAAGTTTACGAATTGCAACAATTTCGGCAATCATTTCAGTTACATTAGCACCAACCATATGTCCGCCAAGCAACTCACCATATTTTGCATCGAAAATAAGTTTTACAAAACCATCTTTTGTACCGGCAGCACTAGCTTTACCGGATGCTGTAAATGGAAATTTACCTACTTTTATTTCGTAACCTGCCTCAATAGCCATTTTCTCGGTCATACCAACCGATGCAACCTCTGGCGAAGTATAAGTACAACCCGGAATATTTTTATAATCAACAGGTTCAACTTCCATACCTGCAATTTTTTCTACGCAAGTAATACCCTCAGCAGACGAAACGTGTGCAAGCGACGGTCCGTGAACAATATCGCCAATTGCATAAACATTTTCAACATTCGTACGGTAGTAATCATCAACTTTTACTTTACCTTTTTCAAGATCAATACCAAGCTCTTCAATACCTATATTTTCTAAATTTGGCTGAACTCCAACTGCCGAAAGTACAATTTCAGCCTCAATAGTTTCTTCGCCTTTTTTGTTTTCAACTACAACTTTGCATAAATCGCCCGAAGTATCAACACTTTTAACCGATGTACCAACCATAATTTTCATTTTGGCTTTTTTAAATGAACGACCTAGTTGTTTTGCTACATCTTCGTCTTCGTTTGGCACAATAGTGGGCATATACTCAACAAGTGTTACTTTTACACCCATTGCATTATAAAAATACGCAAACTCGCTACCAATAGCACCGGAACCAATAATTACCATACTTTCAGGTAATTTATCAAGAGTTAAAGCTTTGCGATAACCAATAATTTTTGTGTTATCTATTTTAATATTTGGCAACTCTTTTGCTCTTGCTCCGGTTGCAAGCATTATGTGTTTTGCGGTATATTCTGATGTTTCGCCGTTATTATCAACAATTACAGTAGAATTATTTTTTAATTTTCCGAAACCTGTAATAACATCAATCTTATTTTTCTTAAATAAAAACTGAATACCTTTACTCATTCCGGCAGCTACATTTCTGCTACGTTCTACAATTTTAGTAAAATCGGCTTTCACTTCACCCTCTACGGTTATTCCATACTCTTCAGAGTGCTTAATATACTCAAAAACCTGAGCTGACTTTAACAAAGCTTTTGTGGGAATACAACCCCAATTTAGGCAAATTCCACCTAGTTCGGCACGTTCTACAACCGCTATTTTTAATCCTAATTGCGATGCACGTATAGCAGCCACATATCCGCCGGGGCCACTTCCTATTACTATTAAATCGTAGTTCATTTTTTAAGGTATTTATTTTTGGTAAAAGTAAATTAAATATTTTTCTCGTCCTAAAATAAGACAATAAGTTACATAGTAAAGTATATACTTTATTTTATTATTTTAGTCATAATATATTCAAATGGAATATCTTTACCATTAATGTATTCTTCATAAGTTGTAAATAACTCTATATCAGGAAATAGTGAGTTATCATTATTTTTATCTATATTTGGTCGTTCCATAAAACTATAAGAAATATATACAATTAATTTTGTATTTGGTAATTTAAATCCGGAAGCTCCTGTTTGAGTTGTTGGTTTATTTCCTGTTGGTTGCCCAACTACGGTTGCTAAATTATTATCGGAAAGAGTTGTAGCTAATAATTGACCGGCACTAAAAGTTTTTGTACTTACCAATACATAAACTTTTCCATTAAATTTTGAAATTGTAGAATCTAATAAATATGGGCTTTTATTGTTTGTTATAGAATAAAAAAATGGTTTATTTTCAAATTCTTTACTCACATTTATTTCTTTAAAGGGTAACAATTTATTATATTTTTCTTTGTACAATTTATTATATTCTTTATAAACATCTTTCACTTGCTGTTTTAAATACGGAGATACTTGTAAATAATTCGAAAAACCTTTAATATTCTGATTATTCGTTAAATACCAAATTAATTGTTTTCCTGTATTTTCATCACCACCGGTATTGTTTCTTAAATCAACAATTAAACTTTTTATATTTTTTTCTTCAATTTCTCTAAATAGTGATTGTAATAGAACTCCAAAATTTTTAGCATCTTGCGTTTGTTTTTTCAGATACCACAAAACAATGGGACGAGTTAAAAAATTAGTGTAATTATTTATACCATTTTTTATTGAAACATAATCAAGCGAAGTGTTCATTTGTAAATAAGCATAACTATTTGTTGAATCTGTTTTGTAATAAAATCCATTATTCTGTTGTTTTGTAAAATTATACTTAGATTTTTTTATTCGAATATTATACTCTTGGAAGTCTTTACTTGGTTTAATTGTAAAA
>Ga0256827_10000656_pt1 | contig 21633 bp, 24 predicted proteins | sample CV84metaG_FD_185977 | JGI IMG/M metagenome (GOLD analysis project Ga0256827, IMG submission 185977) | Hydrothermal vent microbial communities from East Pacific Rise, Pacific Ocean - CV84 | ecosystem: Environmental > Aquatic > Marine > Hydrothermal vents | place: Pacific Ocean: East Pacific Rise... | reverse complement strand
TACCATTGCTATCGATGTCCATAATTAACATCGAAGAGGTCATCTCATCAAAGACCCATTTAAAATGTATTGAGCTTGTGTGCCCTTTTTCAACTTTAATGGTGGGGTATACATCCATAAAGGTATGCGGGTGCCCAAAGAGAGAGAGGTGCAGTAAAAAAAGAAGGAGTAGTGATTTCAAAATAGTTCCATAGATTAGATTCGTTTTATACAAGCATTATTAATGCCAACTTTTAAGGTGCTTTACTCCTTAAAAGTATTTAAAAAGTGAACAACTCTTTTTTCTAGCCAGTACTCAGGTTGTAAAAAACTTCCACCAATAAAACCAACATGACCACCATGAGCTGAGAGCTCAAATGTAATTTTACTTGATAACTCCTTTTTTGTAGGAAGAATTTCTGTTGTCATAAAAGGGTCATCACTCGAGTGGATAATGAGTGTTGGTGTCTCTATATTTTTTAAAAACTGTTTTGAGCTACATCGAGTGTAATAGTCTTGTGCCGATGCAAAACCGTGGATGGGTGCAGTATAAGCCCCATCAAACTCCCAAAATGTTTTAATCTTGGAGACATCACTTTTGGCTATATCTATCCACTTTTGCATATCGTGTTTTTCAAACTTTTGCTCTAAAGAGTGGTTGAGACTTTTAAGTAAAATATGCTGGTAGAATTTTGAAAAACCTCTGTTCATTGCATCGGCACAGATATCTAATTGCAGAGGAGCTGAGACAGATACTGCAGCATTTAGAGGAGATTTTTCACCAAGTTCACCTAAGAGTTTAAGAAGCATATTACCCCCAATGGAGTAACCAACTCCAAAAATCTTAGAGTTATGAAATTTGGCTTTAACCACGTTGAGCCAGGCCAGAGCATCCCCACTATCTCCACTATGGTATGAACGTGGTTTGAGGTTCTCTTTCCCAGAACAGCCACGAAAGTGCATTAAAACAGTTGCAAAACCATTTTTAGCCGCTTCTCGCATAAGACCTTGAATATAGGGTGACTCATACGAGCCAGCAAGCCCATGAAAAATAACAATAATAGGAGCAGAAGAGTCTGCAACTGGTCTGTTGTACCAGTGACATTCTAAAAAATCACCATCTTCTAAAGAAAAATTTTCTATTTCAATCTCTAGAGGGGGGAGTTTTCTAAAAAGAGAGGAGTAGAGTGTTTGAAGGTGTCTATTTTTGAGTCCAAAAGCAGGTTTAAATTTTTTCATAGAAGAATCTTATCAAGTTTTTATGTATAGATGGCTATAATCTTCTACAATAAAATCTGGAGTCCCAAAAATGAATAGAAAAGAGATATATAACCCAAACTCAACAGAAGATGTCAACGATAGAAAAGTTTTTGGGGGCGATCCTACAGGTATATTTGAGCTCAACAACATTAAGTACCAGTGGGCATATAACCTTTGGGAAGTGATGTTAAACAACACATGGTTCCCTAAAGAGGTCGATATGACTCGTGATGTGAATGACTACAAAAACCTAACTGATGCTGAAAAAACAGCATATGACAAGGCACTTTCACAGCTCATTTTTATGGACTCACTCCAGACAAACAACCTAATAGACAATGTAAACCCTTATGTAACAGCTCCAGAGATTAACCTTATTTTAGTACGTCAAAGTTTTGAAGAGGCTCTTCACTCACAATCATATGCAGTTATGGTTGATAGCATCTCAACAAACTCTGAAGAGATTTACGAACTCTGGCGTCGTGATATGATGCTAAAGGGTAAAAATGATGCTATTGCCGCAGTTTACCAAGAGTTAGCAGCTAACCCAAGTGAGCATAATTTTGTTAAAGCATGTTTTGCAAACCAAATCTTAGAGGGTATCTACTTCTACAGTGGTTTTACTTACATCTATACTCTTGCACGTTCAGGAAAAATGTTAGGTTCTGCACAGATGATTCGTTTTATTCAACGTGATGAAGTGACACACTTAGTGCTCTTTCAAAACCTTATAAATACACTTAGACGTGAGCGTCCAGACCTCTTTACAGAGAAGTTAAAAGCGGAAGTTATTGCGATGTTTAAAGAGGCCGTAAAACTTGAAACAGAGTGGGGTCAGTACATTACTCAAGGGCAAATTTTAGGTTTAACAGACGACATAGTAGAGCAATACATTAAGTTTCTTGCAGATGATAGACTCAATGCAGTTGGTTTTGATAAGCTTTACAATGTAGAAAACCCTATTAAATGGGTAGATGACTTTGCAAAGTTTAATGACCAAAAAACAAACTTCTTTGAAGGAACAGTTACAAACTACTCAAAAGGTTCTCTCTCTTTCGATGATGATTTTTAGCACTAGCTTTTAATCTCATCTTTGAGTGCTTTAAAGAGTACTTTATGAGTATATCTGCTAAAGATATACTCCTTAGCATTAAAAAGCATCTCAAACATAATCTTCCAGAGTGTTGAAAAGTTTTCGTCTGTTCTTACTTGACAGAGACTTTTTTGTACTTGATGTTCTAAGTCTGAGAGTTTTTTTGCATGGTAGACATACTCTCTTATAATTGCATAATCCAAACCAACCTCTTCAAATTTTTCAACAAGTCTTACTATGGAAGCTTCTTTATCTGTAAAGTCATCAGGACCTATAGGCATTAGTATCCCATCTTGTAGGAGTCTATCGAGTAGTTGCTCATCATACCCATAGTGTTCTATAAACTCTACTTTTGAGTAGTGTGTAGCTCCAGAGGGAATGGCACTAAGAGTCTGCATAAGTGGAGCTAGCATAGAGAGTGAACTTGAAAATGATTGGTTCTTATTTTGCAAAGCCATTTTTATCTGCTCATTGGAGCTTCCCATCTCCTGTTTCATATATTTTACATAGTTAATACGTTCTATATGTTCATCACTGTAGCGATGAACATTTGATTTGAGCTTTTTTGCTTGGGGAAGTAAACCCTCTTTGATGTAGTAAAGAATCGTAGACTTAGGAGTCTCTGTTTTAGCTACAAGTTCTGAGATTTTATATTCCATCTATAAGTCCTATTAATATTTATGTAAGTATTATACCCTATAATTTTAAAACGATAAGTGAAACTTTACGTTTTAAAAGGAAAATAAATGGCACACATAAATCTACCAGAATTCCAAGAGATGAGTCCTGCTATTCAGGATAAGGCTAGACCTATTTTAGAAAAGACAGGAGAGCTTGGTGAGATATTTAAACTCTTAGCGATTGATGAAAAAGTATATTTTGCGACAGATGTGATGATTCAGAAATATCTTTTAGATGAGACTACTCTTTCATACGATATAAAAGAGTCAATAGCCCTTCTTATCTCTATGGAAAATGGCTGTAAGATGTGTGTGGATGTGCATAAAAGTATTGCAAAAATGCTTGGACTGAGTGATGAACGCATTGCAGAAGTTCTTCAAGGGGTAGACTCTATTAACACAAGTGATGCCCAAAAAGCACTCTTAAAATTTTGTATAAAAGCTTCCCAAAAAGATAATTACAAGATTTTAAAAGAGGAGATAGATGCACTCAAAGAGATGGGCTATAGTGATGTTCAGATTATTGAAGCGGTCTCAATAACGGGTTACTTTAATTACATTAATACTCTTTCAAATGTTTTTGGATTAGGTCAGTAGGGATGATTAAAGAAATAACACAATACCCTATAACTGCAAGTTTGGAGTTTGGTGCAAATGTTAGATTTTTTAATGAAGAGCTTTTTGGGCTTATTCAAGATTTAAAAGATACTATAGATGCTAACAATTTGGATGCTCTGGCAGCTTTTCAAATAGGTTCTCCTTTAAGTGTAATTGTGCTTAAAAAAGATGGAGAGTTTTTAGAGCTTATTAATGTCAGCATTTTAAAAAGAGAAGGAAATATTGAGCCTACCGAGACAACTGCTTATTTCCCAGGGCTGAGTGCAAAAACAATTCGTTATGAAAAAATCAAAGTGATGTACCAAGATAGAGAAGCAAACCAGAAGTTTTTAGAGGCTGAAGGGGATTTAGCTGTTACCATACAGAGAAAAATTGACTACACTCTTGGCTCTAACTTTAGAGTGAGAATGAATAAAGAGGAGAAAGATCTCTTTGACTCAAAGCTTGAGTTTGGAACAGATTCTATTACGAAAAATGACTGTCCAACAGTCTTTAAACGTGATAGAATTATTCAAACCTTCAAGGCTCTTTTACTCTTGAGTATTTTTATGATGGTAGGAAGTTTTTTCACGGATGAAGAGACACTTGAGACTCTCTCAAACATTCAAACTTATACTTTAGTTACGATGTTGTTTCTTATAATCCTTTACTTTTTTTATGCTCAGTACGAAGGAAAGCAGTACAAACACTGTACCTCATGTCAGATAGGAAATATTATAGGAACGAGTGTTGTTCTTCTTTTAAAACTCTCAGCTCTTTCTATTGTGGCTTATTTTATATACTGAGGATGTAGATGAAATTACTACTAACACTCTGTTTGCTAATACTTACCCTTTTTGCAGCTCACATCGATAAGTATGCGGCTGAGATGGGTTTTGAGAGAGACTATAAAACAGCTTTAGCCAAAGCAAAAAAAGCAAAAAAACCTCTTATGATGGTGCTTGGAGCAGATTATTGTCCTTGGTGCCGTAAATTTGAGAGAAAAACATTAAGCTCAAAACTTGTTCAACCTTACTTGAAAAATGATGTTATAACACTCATTGTCGATAAGCGGTACGATATAGAGAGTTTTCCAAAAGAGTTTCGAACAAGCTTTACTCCCAAAGTTTTTTTTATAAACCCTTTTACTCAAAAAAGTTTTTATGAAACAACCGCCTATATGAAAAAAAGAGATTTTGCAGATGAGTTAGATACTGTAAAAGAATTTTATAAGATAAATTAGATGAAATTTTTACTTAGTTTACTCCTTGCATATTCACTTCAAGCAGCTGGCTTTTGGACACTAACAGGCTTAGAAAAAGCGAATATTTATGTGGCTAACAAGGTCGACTCATTAGAGAAAAAGAGTGTTACAAAAATCAAACAAAAAATCTATAGTGCCTTAGAAGAGATAGGTGTAAAAACTAAAATGCAAGATAGCCCAACACTAATGCTCTCTCTTAAAGAGATCTCAAATGAGAGTATGCACTATGTATATATTAAATTAGCTCTTGGTGAAGAGGTTCAGACATTAAGAGAAGAAAAAAATGGTGCTTTTGCACTCACTTACGAGAGTTCAGATTTTATAGCAGTAACGAGTCAAAATCTTGAAAAAGAGATTTTAAAGAGTGTAGATTTTTTACTAGTTGAGTTTAGTGAACATTTTGAAGATGATAAAGAGTAAAATATAAAGATATAATACGACAATTATATCTTTAGGGAGCATCCTATCACAACACTACGTTCACTCTCCTTTGTAAGTACATCTAACTACGATGAGAACCTACAAACCTTACTTAAGCTTATAAATATAGCTGAAGATAACTCCATAACTGTTGCCCCAGAAGTCTGTTTAACAGCCTATGACTACGATAACTTTGAAGCTGTTTTAGAGTTTGCACCTGTTGCCATAGAGGCACTTAAAAAAGCCTCTTTGGGTAAAACGGTTATTTTAACGATTATAGAGAGGCGAGATGGTAAAGTCTTTAACTTTGCAAAAATCTTTTATAATGGTGAAGTAGTTTATGAACGTGCTAAGGCAAGACTTTTTCGTTTTGGAGATGAACATAAGTTTATGAGCGAGGGGAGTGATGAAGCTTTCAACGTGGTTGAAGTCGCAGGTGTCAAAATTGCCATATTTATCTGTTTTGAACTACGTTTTAAAGAGTTATGGAAGATGGCGGAGGGTGCAGATGTGATTGCAGTTCCTTCATGGTGGGGAGTTTTAAGGACTGAACACTTCAAATCTATAACGCAGACGTTAGCCATCATAAACCAGTGTTATGTAGTGGCGAGTGACTCAAAAAATGAGGAGTGCACAAAAATGAGTGCTATTATTACTCCACAAGGTGAAGTAAGCAGAAACGGGAATAAGCCTTGCTTAGAGAGAGAATATAGCAAGAAAGAGATAACTCTTATGCGAAGATATATGGATATAGGATTGCAATAATTGGATAGAATAACAGCAACAAAAACAGCACGTTTAGCGGAAGATTGTGCACGAAAATTTTCGCTGAGTGAAGCGGTTAAAAAGGCGATAGCACTCACAAATAGAGAGGAGTTTGTCTCAGCAGGTTTTAGACATAATGCGTACAAACTTGATGCTCTGCCTATAGGAGGAGCACAGTTTATAAGCTCCCCTTTAACAGTCGCAAAAATGACAGAGTATTTAGAGCCAAAAGGAGCTGACCGTGTTTTGGAAGTGGGATGTGGCAGTGGTTACCAAGCTGCAGTGCTCTCTCACCTCTTTCGTGGTGTTTTTACCATAGAGCGCATAGAACCACTTATGCTAGAGGCAAAGCAGCGTTTTCGTAAACTTGGTATTCACAACGTGCATACAAGAACAGACGATGGACAAAATGGCTGGATACAGTATGCCCCTTATGATCGCATTCTTTTCTCTGCAACAGCTAAAGCTATTCCACAAAAGCTCTTTGAACAGCTTGCAGATGGTGGTATTTTAGTAGCCCCTATGCAAAAAGGGAACAAACAGGTGATAACTCGCTATACCAAACGTGGGAAACACATTGAGTCTCAAGAACTTGAAGATTGTGACTTTGTTCCTGTTTTGGATGGTGTTCAGAAGTAAATTTACTCTTTTTAACAAATTGCAACGAAATTGCAACGAAATCACTCTATAATGAAAATAGCAACATTTAAAGGATTTCGTATGAAAAAGTTAACTACATTTTTACTCTCTACTCTTATGGTTCTTATGAGTGGATGTATGGGTGCCATTCCTGGTTTTGGCGAGAAGGCTCGAGAAGATATTTCGGGTGAGTGGCTTATGGCGAAGATGCAGTCGGCTACTGAGACACGAGAGGACTATACACCGAGTGAATTTACTAAAGATGGTAAATTTCTCATTATGGGTATGGAGTTTGGTGAGTACACTTACGATAAAAAAGCTCAAATGCTTACGATGACCTCTACAAGAGACAAAAATATCCCAGGTGTTTACAGTGTAAAAAAATTGACACAAAAAAGCCTTATCTTACAAAATAGCAAATATACCCTTACATTTATTAGTTTTAATCCTAAACAAGTAGAGCAAGATAATGCAAGTTCTAAGTTTATAGGAAGTTGGAGCAGTGAGGTTAAAGGCTCTGAGTATGGTGATGGCAAAGAGGTATTTAAATTTTCACTACCAGATAATTTTGCTTATACATTTATGGGGGATGGAATGCGAAGCAGTACAAAAGGAACATGGCTCTATGAGAAAGATAGTAATTCACTCATAGTTTTAGCTAGAGATGTTCCTTTTGCTGGTAAGCACCACGTTGTACATATAAATGAGAAAGAGTTCGTACTTCAAACTAAAGAGGGAAAATATAGTGCTCAAAAAGAAAAAGAGTTAAAAATTGAGAGACTCAATTTCAGTGAGAAAGATTTTGATGAGGGTAGACCCCCTTATGCACCAGCTAATTGGGAAGATCTATACTCTTTAATAGACTATTTAGATACCTTAGAGTCTGTAGAGTATAAAGTTTTGTCTCTTGTAGGTGAAATTACAGACAAACAGATTGTAAAAACTACCTTTGAGATAAATTCAGAAAAACCGAGTGTTACTCTACACACTTACAATAGTGAGGGAGAAGAGATAGATAGAGTGCTTAGAGATAATCGTTTTGAGAATAGTAGTAATGGTTTTTTCCCTCAAAAAGAGCTCTATCCTCTTAAAAAAGTTGCTAATGAGACACTAACTCTAGGGGCAGGTGTTTTTGAGTGTAGTGTTTATGAAGGTATGGAGGGTGAGAGTAAGTATAGACTCTGGATGGTCGATACAATGCCAGGGATTTATGCAAAAATTATTGAAGATGGAGAAGACCGTTTTGGAAAACCCTCTTTTAAAGTCACAGAGCTTCAAGCTATTAAAAGAAAATAGAGGGCGGATTTTATGTACCCTCTATGGAGCTCTCTACTACTCTTACTCGCTCTTTTTTTAGGAGCTTGTAGCTCTTTAGAGATAGTGCCAACAGCTCACTGTAAAGACTCTTCTTGGAAGTTGGATGAAGCGATGAGTTATGCCAAAAACCATGCCGACTGGGCACCGAAAATTCGGGCACTCTCCTCCTCGCTCAAACAGCTAGAACTTCAAACAAATAGTTGTAAAGTGAGTATTGAAGGTGAGCTTGTTATTGCACAACCCTATGCTGTGGATTCTCTAAGAGTTCCCTTAGAGATAGACTCTAAAACTTTAATGCTCTACTATACTTCTTCACAAAAACAGAGCACAAAGAAGTTTGATTTTCATAACTTTAATGCAAAGTACAGAAGTGTGCGTAAAATTAGCAATCGCTACTCTTATCTCACTATTACTCAAGACAGAGAGCTTTATTTTTATTATGATAAGTCCTATAAAATTGCTTCGCTCTATGCGACTAAAGAGGGTTTCTCTTTTGCAGGTAGGGCAGGAAGAGAAGGAAAACTTCTCTTTTTTGATGAACAAAAAAGGCTTAAAATGGAGCGATTTTCGCTCTGGAGTGAATATGTTTTAGACTCTTATAAAAATCCTAATATACATAAGGCTACTAAGCTTCCTTGGACGCTAGAGGCAGTAAAAAAGTACACACAATCACATCCCTTATTACACTATCACAAGAGCGGTCGAGAACAGACTATAGATGGAATTGTAGAAGTAGATAGAGTTGTACAATATAAGGTTCTTCCCTTTAAAGAGGAGAGTTTTGAACTTTTAGATGATGAAAAAGAGACAAATTATAATGAGAAAATAGGTCGGAGTCTAGATAAAAACTCTTGGATGATCTCCACTCAAAAGTACTCTAAATTTTCTCCATTTGTAAACCTTTTTACAGAGCCATCAGATATAGTTTATGAAGTAGTTGGAAGAGAGAAAATTGATGTTGAGGCCGGGAGTTTTGATTGTATTATAGTTTACATATCCGGAGGAATCAATCTAAAAGTATGGATGATTATCGATAGACCAGGGGTTTACGCAAAATATCTTGATGATTATTATGAGTACACACTTGTTAAAATGAACTAAAAAAGGAGTTTTTTATGAAAAAGTTAGCTGTTATAGGTCTTATGGTTTTAGGTTCTACGCTAGGGGCAGATTATGTTCTTGAGTACGAGATGGAAGATGGTGTACAGACATATATGTACCATAGTGCAACAAAAGCGAAGATGATAACTCGCAGTGATGGTGAGAGTAGTGGTGTCTATAAAATTGGTAAGAAGAGCTACATTGTAGGTGGCGATGGCACTGTTATGGATCTGGACGATATGAAAAAGATGGCGGCAGGATTCTCTTTTGGAAACGAGATGAATCCAGAAGAGAAACCATCCTCACCACTTAAAATAAAAAGAACAGGAAAAACTGTGAAACTCGCTGGTATAAGAGGTGAGGTATGGAGACTAAGCGGTACAGAGGATGGACTTTCGTATAGCAGTGAAGTGCTTGTAACTAAAGATACACGAGTCCTTAAAACTGTGAGAGCTTTAAGTAGTGTCTGGAGTGGTATGGGAGGTGGCTCTGATGAAGGTGGTTTAGAGATACAAAAAGGGTATGTCATTATAAAATCAGAGGGAATGAAGCTTAAATCTTTTAAAGAGAAGAGAGTTGATGCTAAAGAGTATGCACTTCCAGATGGTTCACATAAAGCAGAACTTCCTAGTACTAAGATGGTAGCGGAGCAGTTACAAAATGAGTGCTATGAGAGTGTCTGTTGTGGAAATAGTGAAGGAGAGGCAAAATTTCTAGGAAATGCACTTACTTCAAATTACAAATCTTATAGACTTGTTGGAAGTGGAGTATGTAACTCTTTAGGACTCTCCTCACTCTTTGGAGTTAACTCTATAGAGGGAGCACTTTACAAAAAAGGGTCTGACACTATTCAACTAACACTTGCTCTTGATGACAAAGATGGAGGGGTAGTGCATAAGGCAAAAATGAATTTAGATGCAGATCAAGCTGTTGTAGTAGAGGCAATTAAAGAGTATAAAGAGTACTCACGAAATGGACTAAGACACTATTATGGAATTTTAATGCCAATGAATCAAGAGACATTGGATATAATCATCAATGAAAATACAATATTAACTCTGTCGCGAAGAGTAAAAGGCTCAAATATGAGTCTCAAAAGTTTTGCTCAATCTATAGATCTAAGTGGTTTAAAAAGTAGTGTAGAGAGTGCACCACAAGAGAAAAATGAAGTCAACATAGATACAGATAGTGCAGTTAATCTTTTAAAAAGTTTCTTTTAACAGGAAGTAAATGGATGCAAAAATTAGTCCTAATGGTCTTAGGTATGTTTGTTATGAGTGGGTGTGGAACTCTAACAGATATTACACCATCGTATGTCTCATCGCTAGTAAGCTCAAAACCGAGTGAAGAAAAAGCAGTTCAGACAAGCCAGAGTAAGCCGCAGGCACAATCTTTTAAAAGAGATTTAAAACCGAGCGAAAATGCAGAAGCAACAAAGCAGATCTGTAATGGTAAAAAGGGCAAAGGAAAATCACTACTTTTTGAGTATGTGAATAAAAAACCAGAGGAAATGTACAAGGATTTTAAACTCTCTGATGTAGCTGTTTGTGAAGAAAAAGGTGTTGAAGAAGCACTTTTTGTGCGAGGCGATGAGTTTATTAAAGTACGTTTAGATAGAAATGACACAGAGGGTGGTGTGATTAATGTCTTGAACCTCAAACATTACCAAGGTGGTGATACAAAGGCTAAAAAAGGGATTAAATGGTGGATAGTTGGAAGTTACTATGTTGATTACTATGAAGGTATTGTTATAGAGACAAATGTAGCATACTTGGATTATATTATAAACGATAAAACTTCACTTTCGATAAGTCGTCATATTACACAAAATGAAGAGGCTTTAGACTCTATAGACCTATATGGAAACATAGATATTGGTGGTATTATAGGAAACTTTGAAACGAAAGACAACTGGTATAAAGAGCAGAGCTCAGAACCTAAAAATGAGACAAGTGCAACAGATAGTGCACTGAACAAACTCAAAAGCTTTTTCTAAAAAAGGGTAAAGAATTAAAAAGTTACTTTTAGCTCTTCTTCTCGGCTTTTTTTCTCTTTTTGCTTCAACAGAGTTTGAAGAAGCATACTTAGTTTATGAGAGTGGAGATTATAATAGTTCCATAAAACTCTTTCATGAACTTGCAGCGCAAAATAATGACCATGATGCAGCCTACCTTTTGGGTCGTATGTATGAGAGAGGTGAAGGGTGTAAAGTAGATAAAGAGCTTTCAAATGCTTGGTATAAAGTCTCTTCTCGTGGATATTACTACCAACTAAGACATCAAACAACAAGAAGTTTGGATAAGGAGCAAGAGAAACTCTATAAGTCCTTAAAGCGCTCCGATGATGTACTCACTCAAAATACTATACGTCAATTTACCCAGTCTCTTTATAGTTTAAAACCCCATGCAGCTACCTATTTTCTTTTTGCAAGTTACAGGTATGGAGCACTCTATCCAGATACCAATGGGCACCCTGCAAAAGAGGTTGAAACAGAGTTCCAAATAAGTTTAAAGTTTAATTACGGAGCAAATCTTTTAGGATTTGGTGAAATCTATAGCATAGGCTATACTCAAAAATCTTTTTGGCAACTCTATGCAAGTTCTGCATACTTTAGAGAGACAAACTATAATCCAGAAGCATTTGTAACCTTCCCTCTTCACAACATGGCTAGTATAGATTATCTCAAAGCTTTTCGTCTCTCGTTTGAGCATCAATCAAATGGAAGAGGTGGAGTGGAGGAGCGCTCTTGGAACTACTTAAGTAGTAGTTTTTATTTTCAATACAAGGCAATTTTCACTGAACTCAAGCTTTGGCATAGACTTCCCGATGCAACCGACTATAATCCAGACCTCTTAGAGTACCTTGGACATGGACACATACAGTTTATGTTACCCTATAAACAGCACTTGGCAAAACTGCTCTTAAGAAGTAGCTTTCATGGAAAAAGTGCAGTAGAAGTGAACTACTCTCATCCTGTTTTTGGTAGAGATGACCTCTTTTTTTACTTCAAAGCTTTTAGTGGTTATGGGGAGAGTCTTATAGATTACAATCATAAAGTACATAAAATTGGACTTGGTTTTAGTATATCTCGCTAGAAATTCGTGTAAAAATATAAGCTTTTTATAGTAAAATAGTACTACTTAAACTTAGGGTGAAAAGATGGAAAATATGTACGGCATTGAGTATACTAAACCAGAGGTAGTACTACTTCAAGATACAGGTATTGGAGTGGCAGAGAGTGCGGCTCGTACTTGTTATGACTCCTTTACAAGTAGTGAAAATGAAGTTATTCAAAACATTGAACATACAATGCCAACACCCCAAATGTGTGATGAGTTAAATGATATAGAAGATTCTGAACTTCTTGATAATCTCGCATGGACCTATTTTCACCACTCTATTTTAGAGCATGCAAATCTTAGCTTTTTAGTACGTGGTACTTCTCGTGGAGTGCTTCAAGAACATGCTCGCCACCGTATTCAAGCCATTAGTGTAAGAAGTACACGTTACACTATGAGTGGGATTATCAATGCTTTTGTCGCTTCCAAACATGGGGGAGACAGAGAGTTCTTTATAGCAAAAGTAATGGCATTTGATATGTTTGTAACTACAGATGCAGCCTACAACCACGTTGAGATAGGTGGTATGTATGATAAGCTGGATTTTCAATCAAAAAAAGTAGAAGATTTTCATGCTATCGCCGTTGCTAAGAGCTCAATTCCTTTTATAAAAGAGCATGAAGGGAATGCTGAGGCCCTATTTGAAGCACTTCAAGCGGGTAAAAAGAAACGTAATGTGGGGGATGCTTTTAAGCATATAATTTCAGACAATGTCAAAGTAGATATGGTTGTAACTTTTAACCTTAGAAGTCTCAAAAACTACTTTACACTTCGTGATAGTGGTGCTGCATTTTTTCAAATCCGCTGGTTAGCACAAGAGATGATGCGAGTAACTCCTCAAAAATATTTAGACCTGATTATAAAAAATAAATCATAAGGAGAGCGGTATGATGAAACTTTATTTACCTTTACTATTTGTATTAGCTGGCTGTGCAAACATGGAGTTTAATGCAGCTATGTGTAATGAGATAGCTTCTGATCCACAAGCAACTATGCCTAAAGAGTGTCGTAACTATGTTGAAGCAGAGGCTCAAAAAGCTTTTGACAAAACAGCAGATAAACATGAGAGCACAGAGAACATAATTAAATTTAGTAAGGACCATGATGATACAAAAAATTGAGACAGCCAAAACCCTTCTTGATGCCTTACCGTACATAAAACAGTATGCTAACCAAGTGTTTGTTATAAAGTATGGTGGTTCTGCACAGATAAATCCAGAGCTCAAAGATAAGTTTGCTCAAGATATTATTTTACTCTACCTTGTAGGGATTAAACCCATTATTGTTCATGGTGGTGGTAATAAAATCAATGCAATGCTTGATAAACTAGAGATAGATAGCGAGTTTGTGGATGGTATGCGTGTCACGAGTGAGCAGATTATGGAAGTGGTGGAGATGGTTCTAGGTGGAAGCATTAACAAAGAGATTACTACCCTTTTAAATGTTCACGGAGCAAAGGCTCTTGGGCTTACAGGAAAAGATGCAAACTTCATAACAGCCACTCCAAAAGCAGATGGAAAGTATGGTCTCGTTGGGGAGATAACCAATGTAGATGCGAAGGTTATCTACAAACTACTCGATGATAAGTTTATACCCGTCATTGCTCCAATAGCATCAGGTAACAAAGTGAATCATCCCGGCTTTAATATCAATGCAGACCTCTGCGCTTCAAAGGTTGCAGCAGCAGTCAAAGCAAAAAAAATCATCTTTATGACCGATATAGTAGGTGTTTTAGATAAAGAGAAAAACCTTCTTCCGACTCTTACAGAGGCTGAGATAAAAGCTTACAAGGCAGATGGGACAATACATGGTGGAATGATTCCAAAGGTAGATGCTTGTCTTGAAGCGATTCATGGTGGTGTTGAAAAAGCACACATTATCGATGGAAGAGTTGAACACTCACTTTTACTTGAAATACTAACAAGTGAAGGTGTTGGAACAGTAATTAAATCTTCATAGGAGTTGTAATGAGCTATCCAAACTTGACACAAAAACATACATCTTTAATGGCAAAGTTTTTAACCAAAGAGATGTTCGAGAAGCTAAAAGAGCTTCATACAGCTAATGGTTTTACTCTATTAGATGCTATTAACTCGGGAGTAAAAAACCCCGATAGTGGGATTGGAATCTATGCAGGTGACACAGAATCTTATAGACTTTTTGCTCCTATTTTTGATAAAATTATAGAGGAGTATCACGGTTTTTCGAAGAGTGATATGCACAAGAGTAATCTCAACCCGAGGGACTTAAGAGCTCCAAACCCAGACCCTGATGGAGAGTATATTCTCTCTACAAGAATTAGAGTTGGTAGAAACTTAGATGAACTTCCTTTAGGCCCTGCTATCTCTGATGAGCAGAGAACTACAGTTGAGCGAACAGTATCGGATGTTTTAAAATCTTTAGAGGGAGACTTAGCTGGAAAGTACTATCCACTCCATGGTATGAGCGAAGAGGACTCTAAGTCTCTTATAGAAGATCATTTTCTTTTTAAGGCTGGTGATAGATTTTTAGAAGCTGCAGGTCTTAACAGAAACTGGCCAAGTGGTCGCGGGATTTACCATAACGATGCAAAAACATTTTTGGTATGGATCAACGAAGAGGATGAACTGCGAATTATCTCTATGCAACGTGGTGGAGATATTCAAGAGGTCTTTGCACGACTTACTAACGCGATAACAGAGTTAGAGAAAAAAATGCAGTTTGCTTACAGTGAGCATCTTGGCTACATTACATCGTGTCCAACAAATTTGGGGACAGCAATGCGAGCAAGTGTGCATATAGCATTACCAAAGTTAGCTAAAGATATGCAAATGTTTAAAACAATCTGTGACAAACACCATCTTCAGATACGAGGTATTCACGGAGAGCATTCCCAGAGTGAGGGCGGTGTCTATGATATCTCTAACAAAAGAAGGCTAGGTGTTACAGAGGTAGAGTGTGTGCAAGATATGTATGATGGTGTTGTTGCATTAATAGAGAGAGAAAAAAATTACAATTAAAAGGAATATAGATGAGTTTAGAAGCAAGAAGTGGTGGTAAGTGTGAATTATGTGGAAGTAGTGAAGGTCTGAGTGCCTTAGAAGTTGCACCGAGTGATGGAAGTGATGAGCAGTCAGTTTATGTCTGTGCTAACTGTAAATCTCAAATAGAGAGCCAGGAGTTAGATGAGACTCATTTTAACTGTCTTAATGACTCTATGTGGAGTGAAGTTCCAGCAGTTGCAGTTATGAGTTATAGACTCTTAAACTCTTTAGGTCGTCAAGATTTAGTAGATATGATGTATATGGAAGAGGATGTTAAAGCTTGGGCTGAGGCAGGGATTTCTACTGAAGAAAAACTTGTCTATAAAGATGCAAATGGTGTAATACTTCAAGCAGGTGATACAGTAGTAATTACAAAAGATTTAGATGTAAAAGGGACAGGTTTTGTCGCTAAACGTGGTACTGCAGTGCGTAATATTGGTCTTGTAGCAAACGACTCAGATCATATTGAGGGTCGTGTAAATGGTGTGAAAATTCACATCCTAACGTGCTATCTCAAAAAGTCATAATGCAAGCATTTGAACGTTTTTATACGATAGATAAGGATTTTCGTAATCCTTATGCTCGTGATAGAGATAGAATTATTCACTCTGGCTCTTTTAGAAAACTCGAGTATAAGACTCAAGTTTTTCTAAACCAAGAGGGTGATTTTTTTCGTACACGTTTGACCCATTCGATAGAAGTCTCTCAGATTGCACGTTCAATTACTTCAAATCTTGGACTTAATGAGTCTTTAGCGGAAGCTATTGCTTTAGCACATGATTTGGGGCATACTCCCTTTGGCCACGTTGGTGGAGACACTTTAGATGAGTGTCTTAAGTCTGATGGCTTTACAAATGGTTTTGAGCATAATTTTCAGAGCTTTCGTGTCGTCTCTTTGTTAGAAAAACGTTATAAGCAGTTTGATGGTCTTAACCTTACTTTTGCCACGTTGGAAGGGATTTTAAAACACTCCTACCCTTACAAAAAAAACTTTTTACCAGACTCAATTCATGAAAAATTTAACCTCGATACCCATCCATCTATAGAAGCAATGATAGTTGATCGTGCAGATGAAATAGCCTATATGAGCCACGATATTGATGATGGAATCAATTCGGGTATTATTAGCTTTGATGACCTAAGAGAGAGTGAGCTTATTCAAGAAATTTTACATAAAGTTGAAGAAGAGGGTATAGCAGAAGATGAAGATGAAATGTTTCGTTACCGTTTTAGTTCTCACCTTATTAACCATCTAGTCTATTCACTCTTAGAGTACTCTAGAGATAAAATAAAAAGCAGTGAAGTTCTTTCAGCTACATTAGATTCTCAAACAGAACTACCAGTTGGTTTTGAGTCTGATTTAGAGACAAAAATTAAGAAATTAAAAAAGATTTTGTTTCAAAAAATGTACCAACACAAAAATATAGTCACCAAAATGTTTGCTGGAAAGCAGGCTATAAAAGGTCTCTATAGAGGTTTAATGGAAGAGGAAAAGATGTTACCTGAGTTTTATTACAAAAAACTTCGAGATAGTAAAAAGCATCGAGTTATAGCTGATTATATAGCTCATATGAGTGATAGACATGCAATATCTCTGCATAATGAGATGTACGGAAAGATATAGAATGAGACACTTTATATTAGGACTTTTTTTAGCACTATCACTTGAAGCTACAGAGATTTCTGATAGTAATAAAACTCTCTCTGAAGCAGTGAGTTCCGATGAGCTAATTGTGGTTGAAGACAACTCCGGACTCTCACCAAAAGAGGTTCGTGAAATTGCTACATCAAAAGATGCTGCTCAAAAACAGGAGAAAGTATCTCTTAAAGATGTTTATGAAGTGACAGATGCTAATGGAAGTGTTGATATAAGTTCTCTGCAGTCAACGTGGGATGAACTCTCGCCAACACCAAAAGAGTATGACTGGGTACAGACGAAGTCTGGAGAGTGGTTTAAGGGTGAAATAAAAGCGATGTATGATGAGTCTCTAGAGTTTGATAGTGATGAGATAGGACTCTACAGTTTTGATTTTGAAGATGTACAGCAGATAAAAAGTTTTCATACACTAAGTGTACATATTGAGAGAGTGGCTTCATTTCAAGGTATTGTTCGTTTAAAAAATAATGAGATTAAGATTATTCAAGGTAAAAATGAATTTATTTTTAAGAGGTCTCAAATAGTCTCTTTTGCTCCAGATGCTAAGAAAGAGCGTCAAAACTGGTCGGGAAAAATCAGTTTGAGCCTTGATAAAAGAGCAGGAAATAAAGATCAGTTTGACTATACTGCAAAGTTCAATATTAAACGACGGACGGATAATACACGTTTAATTATTGATTATCTTGGTCGATTTTCTCAAGTTTCAGATACCCAGACAGCGAATGACCATCGTTTAAATGAAAAGTTTGATATTTATGTGACGAGAAACTTTTTTATGACCCCACTCTTTTCTGAGTATTATCAAGACAAGTTTCAAAATATTAATAATCAATATACAGCTGGATTAGGTTTAGGGTATACCCTCATAGATACATCAAAGGTAGAGTTGGATTTTTCTGGTGGTCCTGCCGCAATCTATACAGAGTATGTAAATGTAAGTAATGCAAATGATAGTAGTGCATACTCTCCAGCTTTAGAGTTAAGTACAAAATTAAAGATAGAACTCAATGATATTACAGATTTAAAGTATGATTATAAACTAACTTATACAGATAATGCTTCTGGAAGGTATAAGCACCATATGGTTTTTAGTTTAGAAAATGAATTAACAGGATGGTTGGACTTAGACTTTACGACAGTTTGGGATTATATAGCAAGACCTGAGCAAAGAGCAGACAGCACTGTTCCCGAGTCAAATGATTTTCAGTTTTTGTTAGGACTTGGAGTTGAGTTTTAGGATTTGGAAGTTTTGTTGTAGTTAAGCAGTAGCCCCTAAGGGCTAAGGCTTACAGGCGTGATTCGTAACGTCTCATCATATAAAGACGTTTAAGCATTTTCTTACGAGAAGCTATTTTGAATTTCTTACGCTTTTCAGTTTCCGTTTCATGGAAACGGCGAGCACGAGCTTCAGTAACGATTAAGTTACGGTCAGTCTGCTTCTTGAAACGGCGGTAAGATGCATCAAAATTATCATCCGAACGTAGTACAATACCAGGCATATCACATCACCCACTTTCTTATTAATTTTGTAACGAAGTGGAATTATAACTAAATTTAATCTTTTTTACAACCAGTGTTGAGTTTAAAGATTGGGTATAGAGGACAAAATCCAATAGCCCCTGTAAGTAATGGAATTGCACCCACTGCTGCAACAATATAATTTTCATTTAAAACACCAAAGGCAATTAAGCCTAAACCAGCAACTACTCTAACGATTCTATCAGCTATTCCTGCATTAAAACACATGATAACTCCTTTTTCTTTTAATATGCCGTATTATAGAAAAAAGTAATCATTCTGTCTGTAACATAGGTTACACAACTTTAATCGCACCCCTTGTCATTAAAACTTTTCCATCTCTTTCTAACTCTTTTAATACACGACTTATGACAACTCTATTGCTTCCTAAGTTGTTTGCAATTTTCTCATGGGTAGTGTAGATGATTTTGTTACCATGAGCACTAAGCCACTCTAAGACTCGCTCATCTAAGTTTTTAAATTTTATGTCATTTACAAGCTGTGCTAAATGTCCCATTCTTAGAGTATAGATAGAGAAGAGGTAGTTTTGGTAAGCATCACTCTGACGAGTCAGTTCTTTTACACTCTGGACATCTAAAAGGTAACCCTCTATGTCACTTAGTGTTACAGCTGAACCTATTGCCTCCGTTTGGGAGATGGTTGAAGCGGTGTTAACTATGCACTGCTCTCCGGGGTTTAGCTTATAAAGAGTTATCTCCTCTGCATGTTCGGACTGGATATAGAGACGAACACTTCCTTTTGTTAAAAAGAGGATGTTTTTACAGACCTCTCCTTGAAAAAAGAGTAAATTTCCCTCACCAATGGAGATAGGTTTGAGGTTTTTTTGCAAAAATTCTAAGGAAATATCTGTTAAGTTTTCATAAAAAGAGTAGCTCTGTAAGTCCATAGTTTTCCATTGTTATAAGGTATCTAGTTACAAAATCATATCAGACAAAGCTTATAAGTGTATAATGCATTTTATGATTGCACAAGACTCCATAGAAGCTTTAAAAGCACGACTTGATATTGTTGATGTTGTAGGTTCGTATGTGGAGCTTAAAAAAGCAGGGGCAAACTTTAAGTCACCTTGCCCTTTTCATGATGAAAAATCTCCCTCATTTGTAGTGAGCCCTCAGAAGCAGATATACCACTGTTTTGGATGTCTGCCCCCTTACCAGAAGATAACAACACCAAGTGGATATAAAGAGATAAAAGATGTTGCAGTTGGTGATATGGTTTTTGCTGCCAATGGTCTCTCTACTGAGGTTATAGAAATAGTACATCATACAAGTGAATTTGATATTTTGATGTTTCAAACAGCACTGAGTGCAAAGGCATCTTTTTTTACTCAAAACCATGATATGTTGGCTATTAAAAAAGAGGATGCCATAGCAACTCTGCCTTACCTAAGAGTTGAAAAAAGCCGTCCACTTAAATTTTATGGTCGTATAAAAAAGCAAAAGAGAGTCTACAGTTTAGATATTAAACGTGAGTTTGCAAATAATATAGCTGTGGGTGATTATTTTTTATACCCAAATAACCGTCAGCTTTTAGAAAAAGAGTACCTTGATGTATCATCTTTTTGGGAAAAGAGTAATTTTGGTCCTAGTGTAGAAAAACTAGATAAGATAAAACTTGATGTAGACTTTATGTGGTTAGCTGGTTTTTATGTTGCAGAGGGGAGTAGTTATAGAGGTGGAATAAAGTTTTCAATATCTGCAAAAGAGGAAAAATATGCAGAAAAAATAGTTAAAATAGTTAAAAAACTTTTTAACAAAGAAGCAAAGCTTTTTTACCCAAAAGATAGAGTGAATTCTCTAGAAGTTACAGTATCTAGTACAAACCTTGAGTATGTTTTCACAAAACTTTTTGGCAAAGGTGCTCAAAATAAATCCTACCCTTTTTGGTTTAACTCTACATCATCCGAACTACGAGAGTCTCTTTTTAAAGGTCTTATGGATGGAGATGGTTGTTATTCTAGAAGTACATATGACACTATAAGTGAAACATTAGCAGATGAGATTATAGACTTAGCCATCTCTTTAAATATGCTTCCTAGCTGTAGGGTTTCCAAAGAGACAATCGATAAAAATGGAGTTAATCATAAAACAGCATATACTATCTATTTTAAAAAGAGAGAGTCTATTGAGAGTTTTTATGAGAAGATAAATGGTATTGAATACCTTTTTGTAAAAGTAAAAAATATTCAAAATATTGGGCATGAAGAGCTAGTATACGATATAACAGTCAAAGATAAAACACATACTTTTTTAGCAAATCATTTTGCAGTTGGAAATTGTGGTGCTGGAGGTGACTCGGTTAAGTTTGTGATGGAGTATGAAAAACTCAACTACCCAGAAGCCTTAGAGAAACTAGCAGACTCCTATAGCTTCACACTCAGTTATACCGATAACAAACATAACAAACCACGTTCACAGGTTATGGATGCACTGAATGCTTGGTATATAAATCTTTTAAATTCAAAGCAGAGTGCTGTTAACTACATCAAAGAGCGTGGTATTTATGAGAGTAGTGTTGAGAAGTTTGGTATTGGGTATGCACCTGATTCAAATGCTACGATAAACTATGTTAAGTCTCAGATGTTTACTATGAATGAAGCAGTAGAGATGGGTGTTATAGGGTATGACGGGGGAAGAAATTTTGCTCGTTTTATAGAGCGTATAACCTTTCCAATTCATTCGGCTAATGGCTCTTTAGTTGGTTTTGGTGGACGCACAATTACAGGGCATCAAGCAAAGTATGTGAACTCTCCAGAGACACCATTTTTCAATAAGTCCCGTTTACTCTATGCTTATCATCATGCTAAAAAAACACTTCATAAAAAGAGCGAAATCATCATTACCGAGGGTTACCTAGATGTTATCATGCTCCACCAAGCAGGGTTTGATAATGCTGTAGCCACGTTGGGAACAGCTCTGACAGTTGAGCACCTCCCTCTACTTAGAAAAGGTGACCCAAGAGTTGTAATGGCTTACGATGGAGATAAGGCTGGTCGAGCAGCAGCTCTTAAAGCATCTAAACTTCTGAGTGCTTCTGGTTTTAATGGTGGTGTGGTTGTTTTTGGTGGTGGACTTGACCCAGCAGATATGGTTAAAGATGGACGAGTTGAAGAGTTGGCCAATATGTTTAGAGAGCCAAAGGCTTTTATTGAGTTTGTCTTAGATGAGATTCTTTCACTCT
>Ga0256827_10000655_pt1 | contig 21648 bp, 14 predicted proteins | sample CV84metaG_FD_185977 | JGI IMG/M metagenome (GOLD analysis project Ga0256827, IMG submission 185977) | Hydrothermal vent microbial communities from East Pacific Rise, Pacific Ocean - CV84 | ecosystem: Environmental > Aquatic > Marine > Hydrothermal vents | place: Pacific Ocean: East Pacific Rise... | reverse complement strand
CTCTCTGTTATTGTAATATCAGTGCTTTTATCCCAAGCTGTAAATACAGGATCGGTTTCGTTAATACCACCTGTAATACTTTCGGCAGTTTTTGCATGTAAAGCATAAGGTACTGTTAAGAGTTGACTTACACCTGTTATAGTGTAAGTGCTACCTCCTGTTGGGTCAATGTTTGTTTCTAAAAAATAAGGTCCGTTTGCCCAAGTAATTGTGTCGAAACCTATTTGCCCACCTATTTCAATGGTTAATAAACCATTTGCATTGGTTGTTGGTGTTTGGGTTTCGGTATAAACTTGTGTACCTGTTGTAGTACCTTGATAAATGTTTATTTCTATGCCTACGGCTGTACTTATAATTAAATTATTGTTTGCATCTCGCACTACTGCTTGATATGTCATTTTTTGTGGTGTTTGTGCAAAAGCTAATGTGAAAATTAGTAAATTTACTAATGTGAAAATTGTTTTTTTCATTTTTTTAGTTTTTAATTATTTTAAATGTTTTAATTTCGTTTTGTTTGTCTAATACTTTTACAAAGTAATTTGCAGGAACAAGGTTATTTGTTTCAATATTTGTTTCTGTACCAGTTGCTTTTACTGTTTGTAATAGTTTTCCGTTTATATCAAAAACTTGATATTTTAAGTTTGCAGTTTCGTAATTTTCAACTTTTACGGTTAAGTAGTCGGTTGTAGGATTTGGATATGCCGAAACAGATAAATTGATGTCTTTTGCTTCGGGAATAGCTGTAACAACCTGTATTTCGTAAGGCTGTTGCACGCCTTGTGATACGGAATTTCCATTTGTTCCTACATTAGTGGTATAAACTACTTGTCCTACAGTATAACTTGCCAAGCCATCGCTTCCATTTGCCTGCCCGCCTGTAGCAGGTATAGTTTTTTGTGCTTGTAAACTGTTTAATCCTAACCAGATTAAGGTAACTACACCTAATTTTAATTTGTTCTTCATTGTTTTCTGTTTAAAAAAGCCAGAGGCGAACCAAAATTCGCTCTCTGACAATCTAATTAATAATAGTTTACCTTTTTACAAATTGTAAAACTTCTGTTGAGTTATTGGTTGTTAGTTTTATAAAATGGATTCCTTGTTTAAGGTCTTCAATATTTACAGATTGCGACGTCGTTTCTCCTCGCAATGACGGGATAAGAACAGTCTTTCCTGTAATATCAAGTATAGTAATGCTTTCAATTATTAATTGTTCATTACTAATTGTTAATTGATTAAAAGCAGGGTTTGGATATATTTTTGTTTTATTTTGAGAAATTGTATTTATTCTTACATAATTATCAACTAGTATATCAAAACTACAAGATTCAAAATTACCGCTATCATCAATAACCGTCCAAGTTATTGTTGTTGTACCTTCTGGTAAACTTTCTCCATCAAGCGTTGATGAATTATTAAAATCATTAACAATATTTGCTACTCCACAATTATCGTTATTGGCAGTTGGGTCAAACTCGGTACCAGCTACAGTGTAATTATGTGTTGCATCAGCACTTACTGTTTGATTTGTTACACAAGTAATTGTTGGGTTATCTAAATCAACATACCCGCAGCAACTTTCGGTATGTGTATATCCTTGCCAAGCTAAAAATGGATACCCTCCGTTTTCATTTGCATTTAATCCCCAAATATTTTCGGTTCCGTTAATTGTTTCAAACATAAAATCCCAAGAGCTATCGGCATAAACACACATTTGTTGCATTTCGGCAGTAGTTAAACCTGTTCCTCCTGCACTTGTTGCTTGTCCTGAGGTTTCAGTATTCCAAAATGAGTTAGAAGTACTAGCCCCGCTTTGTTGATAGCCAACTAAGCCTCCAATACCTGAATAACCATTTGTAACAAAACCTGTACTATATGAATTGCTTATTGATCCACTACCTCCATTACTCCCAAGTAAACCACCTAATGAAGAACTATTATTAGGACCAGAAACATTTGCATTAGAATAACTATTATTTATTGTGCCATAAGAAGATCCAACTAAGCCGCCTGAATAACTATTTCCATATACAACACCATTAGAAAAAGAATTTTCTACAATACCATTTAACCACCCAACAATACAAGCTGTATAATTAACGCCTGTAATATCTGCATTAGTAACTCCAATATCATAAATATAACATGTGTATGTTGTACCAAACAATCCTGTATAGTTCGTGCTAGTTCTATTAATAAATAAATTATCTATAATATGCCCTTGCCCATCATATGTTCCTGTAAAATTAGTTGTATTATTACCAATAGGAGAAAAACCAAGAGTATCAGTCCCGCTTATGTTCCAATTGTGAGTTTCCGATGCGTTAATATCTTCAGTTTGAATAAAGTTTTTATCCCAAACACAAGAGTTTTTACTTAACCAACGTAAATCTTCTAATGTAGCAATTTGATATGGGTCTGCTGTTGTTCCACTTCCTATTGGTGTTTCAAATACTTGCCACCATAATGTTGGATAATCGCTTAAACAAGCGTTCATATCCCAATAATCATCTGTTCCATTTGTTGTTTCACCAACAAAATCCCAAGTAGCATTGGTAAATGTTGAAAGTGTTTGCATTTCGGCAGTTGTTTTACCTGTTCCTCCATCGCTTGATATTTGTCCCGATGTTTCTGTATCCCAAAAGCAATTTGTTACAGTACCATTATTTCCGTTACATACAAATCCGCCAATAGTTCCTGAACTAGATAATGTTACCGTACCAGTACTATAACAATTATAAATTGTTGCATCATTATCATTTAAACCAACAAAACCTCCTGAGTATGTACCACTTACACTACCTGTTGCATAACAATTATAAATCTCTCCATAAGAGCCATTATTTGCACCAACAAAACCTCCTGTACAACCTTCAGATACGGTAACATTACCTGTAGCATAACAATTATAAACAGTTGCACCATCAGAAAAACCTGAAAAACCACCTATATATTCATAATCTGAACTAATATTTGCAGTACTATACGAGTCAAAAACAGTACTACCCCCGTTAATTCTCCCTATAAGTCCACCAGAATAACTATATCCTCCAGTAAGTTCGCCTCCAACAATAGTTCCTGTACTATAACAATTATTTACTATTGAAAACTGTACAAAACCCACAAGAGCTCCTGTAAATCCTTTTCCTTTAATATTTACATTTAAAACTCCAAGACTATCAATTTCCGAATGATTTATTGAGCCAAATAATCCTATACTATTTTCAGTTTCTCTATTAATAAACAAACTATCAATGGTATATCCACCTCCATTATATATACCTGTAAAATCAGTAGTGCCATTTCCAATAGGAGAAAAACCTGCACCACTATCCCAAGTGTTTGTACTTGTTGCATCAATATTGGCGGTTTGAATATAGTTTTTATCCCAAGCAGTATCTGCTTGGCTTAGCCAATATAAATTATCTAGTGTAGCAATTTGATATGGATTGCCACTTGTTCCATCTCCTGCAGGTTGTACTGCGGTTTGTGATTTTGCTGTAAATACAGCCATTATCACGAATAATGCTGTTAAAATTGTAGTTTTTTTCATTTTTCTGCTGATTAAATTTTTATTATAAACAAAAGTAGTTGATTAACAAGCCTGTATCAATCCGTTATATTCAGTAAATATTGTAAGGAATTTTACTTAGTGTTTACAGTTGCCAGAAATTCTGTATTTTTATTAATGTTTATTATTCCGTTATTTATTATAAATTTAAAAAATTAAGTCATGTTCTTTCTTAATTTTTTTTGATTATTTCAACTTTGCTACCTGCAGGCAGGCTGGTATTCATAAATTTGATTTGTATATGATTTAATTATTTGAATATGTGGATAATATTATATCGAACTCAAGTTATTTAATAAAAATGACTATATTATAATAAATAGAATTTATTTGAGAGTTGAATTTACGTTGTTTTTTCATTTTGATATTTGTTTATTAAATAATTATTTACTATTTGTAAACACTATAAATTATAAACAAAACAAAAGTAATTTATTAGCAATTTTGTATCAATCAGTAATTTTCATCATTTTTGTTAGCTAATTGTACTTGAAAAAACATTTAAAACAATGAGATTTATATTTATATTTATCAATCTATGCTTTGTAATTAATTTAAGTTTCGGTCAATATTCAAAAATTGATTCGCTAAAAGAAAAATTATTAAACTCAGACAAAGATACAAATAGAGCAATAATATTAGATAAGCTTGCAGTTGAATATTACAACATAGATTTAGATACTTTTCAAATGTACACCGAAGAAGCTTTAGAACAAGCTAAAGAGCTTTCTTTTGAAAGGATAATATCAACTTCATATAATAAATTAGGTATCTTGTATTATCATCGTCATGAATATAGGCTTTCATCTAAATACTACAAAAAACAATTTTATTTCTCTAAAAAAGCCGATAACAAAGTTGATATGGCAAAATATTACCGTAATGTTGGACTTAATTACAGAGCATTAAGTATATTAGATACCGCAGTAATTTATATTAAAAAATCGGTGGAAGTAAGAAAAGAAATTAATGATAGCATTGGTACAGCTTTTTGCTATAATGACCTAGGTATAATATACAAAAAGCTTAGTTCGTTTGATACAGCAATTGAATATTATACTAAATCACTAAAAATTGCCAAATATTTAGATGATAAAAAACAAATTTGCTACGCATATTCTAATATAGGTAACATATATCAAGACAAAGGCGAGTATGAAAAAGCTATTGAATATAATAACAAATCAATAAAGATAAGAAAAGAAATTGGAGATGAAAGAGGTGTTGTTTCTAATTATATAAATATTGGTGTAGTTTATAAAAGTCAAGGTCTTTTTGCCAAAGCATTAGACAACTATTTTAAGTCGCTTAAATATGTAGAAAAAACAAATAGTAGAAAAGGAATGGCCATATGTTACCTTAATATTGGCACTATATTTAAAGAACAAGGCGAGTACGATAAATCACTTGATTATTATTTTAAAGCTCTTGAAATTGCAAAAGAAATAAAATCGAAAATAGGTATTTCTAAGTGTTATAACAATATAGGCACAATTTACAAACAACAAAAATTATATAACAAAGCCCTAGAATTTTATAAAAAATCGTTAGAATTAAGTACTAAAATTGGTAACAAGGAAGAAATATCGAACGCGAATATTAATATTGGTACAATTTACCTGAAAAAAGAATTATATGAAGATGCTAATAATTATTACACTAAAGCTTTTAAGTTAAAAGAAGAAATAGGCGATAAAAAAGGAATGTCAACTACGCTTAGTGCACTAACTCTATTAAATACAACTCTTGCCAAAGCAGAAAACATTACTAACACACAAAAAATAAATTACCTAAACAATGCTGTTAAATACGGAAATAAAGCAATAGTAATTGCAAAAGAAATAGGTGCAATGCCTAGCGAAAATAGGGCTGCAAAAATGCTAATGGTAACATATAAGAAACAAGGTAATTATAAAAAAGCAATAGAATTTGCCGAAATTTATATATCAACTAACGATAGTTTATTTAACGTTTCTAAAACAAAGGTCTTGCAAGAAATGGAAACAAAGTATGAAACCGAGAAAAAAAATGTAAAAATAAAAGAATTACAAATAAAAGATATTGAGAATCAGAATACAAAAAGAACTTTCATAATAATTATTGTTTTTCTTGTATTAATATCAATTCTGTTAATTATATTTTTCAGACAAAAGCAAAAAACAAACAAATTACTTAATAAGAAAAATTATCAGCTTAAAAAATTAAACGAAACACAAAGTCGTTTAATGAGTATTATTTCACACGATTTAAAAGCTCCATTATCGGCATTCTTTTCAATAACAAGTTCGCTTAAATCGAAGATTGATATTTTAGATAGTTCAACCATTGACGATTATTTTAATAGAATGTTAAATTCGGCTTTGGCTGTTAAGTTGCAATTAGAAAACCTGTTAGTTTGGTCAATAAACCAATCAACAGATATTAATGTTAATAGTAATAATTATAATTTATTAGTAGTAACTCAAAAAGTTTTAATTATACTCGAAGAGTTTGCAAAAGAAAAATCAATAAGTTTAGTTAATAATATAAATGAAACTATGTATATTAGAACTGATGGACGACTTTTGAGTATTGTGTTAAATAATATTGTTACTAATGCAATAAAATTTTCGAGTACTAATTCAATAGTCGAAATATCGGCAACAAACAATAATAAAAATAAAATACTTATTTCAATAAAAGATTCAGGAATAGGTATAAGTACAGATAATTTAAAAACACTATTTTCGGGTAAAGAAAATAATTCTGATAATGAAAATAAAGGTACAGGTTTAGGACTTATTGTGAGTAAAGATATAATTACAAAATTAGGTGGAAAAATATGGGCAGAAAGTATATTAAATAAAGGAACAACTTTTTTTATAGAGCTATATATAAATTAATAATTTTTCTATATTTGTTAAATAATGAAAACAACAAAACTATATATAGTTGACGATCATAGAATTGTAATTGATGGTATTTCTTCTTATTTTATCGGTAATAAACAATTTGAATTAATTGGAAGTGCTACTTCTGCCCAAGAATTATTTGACGATTTAAAACAATTTTCTCCAGATATTTTACTTCTCGACATTAAATTACCTGGATTATCTGGAATTCAAATTGCAAAGATTGTCACAAAAGAATATACAAATATTAAAATAGTTTTTCTTAGTGCAAATACTGATGAGGAATCGCTTAATGATGCAATTTCTGCAGGTGGTGTGGGATATTTCTCAAAAGACATTATTGAAGAAGAGTTTCTAATAGGCTTAACAAAAATTATAAATAACGAAAATTATTACAGCAAAGGTATTCAACCTACTTTATTTGGTACATACTCTAAACAAGTAAATACAGTTTCATCGTATCACGACGATATTTTATCCAATCGAGAAATTCAAGTAATAAAACTATTTGCTGATGGTTTAAGTTTTAAAGAAATAGCAAATAAACTAGAAATAAGTACAAGAACAGTAGAATCTCATAAAAAAAATATACTTACAAAACTTAAATTAAAAACTACAGTAGATTTAGTAAAATATGCTATTTTAAATGGATTAACATCTATTTAAAAAATTAAACATTTGATAAAAATTAATCAAACAACTAACTTTATACTTTTTAAACATCTTAAATTTATATCTGATGAAAAAAATATTGCTAACACTAACATTAATATTTGTAATAATAGTAAGTTTTGCTCAACATCATAAATGTAGCAGAGCAGGAAAAAGTATTACATTTACTACACACCCTCAAGCTGATACACTAGATATTTTAGATTACAATATAAATCTAAACATTACCGATTTCACAAATAAAATTATAAGTGGATACACCATAGTAAAACTAACACCAAAACAAGATAACGTAACAAAAATAAACTTAGACTTACTAAGGTTAAATATCGATTCTATTAAAATAGATGATGTAATTTCGACATATACTTATAATGATACTTTACTAATAATAAATTGTGTAACTCCACTAAATACAACAGATACAGTTGATGTTTCGGTATTTTATAATGGAACTCCAAATGTTGACCCTACGGGTTGGGGTGGTTTTTATTTTAGCGGAAATACAGCATATAATTTAGGGGTTGGTTTTGGCGATACACCGCATAATTATGGTCGTGTGTGGTTTCCTTGTATGGACGACTTTGTTGACCGTGCATTTTACACATTTAATATAACTGTACCTGATAATTTAACCGCAGTTTGTAACGGTACACTTGAAAACAATATTGATAATGGTGACGGAACAAGAACTTTTAATTGGGTATTACATAACAATATTCCAACATATTTGGCATCGGTATCTGTGTCAGATTATGTTGCTGTAGAAGGTACTTTTAATGGAATTAATGGAGATATTCCCACTGCAATTTATGTAGCACCAAATCAGATTTCAAATGCACAAGCATCTTTCATAAATCTGAATCCTGTGTTAAATACTTTTGAACAACATTTTGGTCCCTATATGTGGGAGCGAGTTGGTTATGTTGCTGTCCCTTTTAACTCAGGAGCAATGGAACACGCTACAAATATTGCATATCCTGCTGCTGTTATTAATGGTACACTTAACTACGAAACACTCTGGGCTCACGAGCTTTCACATCATTGGTTTGGCGATTTAGTAACATGTCGTACACCTGAAGATATGTGGTTAAACGAGGGGTGGGCTTCATATTGTGAATCTATTTTTGAAGAAAATATTTATGGAGATATAGAATTTAAGGACTATGTTCGTAAAAATCATTATGATGTGTTACGCAACGCACGTAACGATGATGGCGGTTATTATGCCGTATCGGGTATTCCGGAAACGATAACTTATGGCTCTACAGTTTATAATAAAGGTGCCGATATGGTTCATACTTTAAGATATTATCTTGGTGATAATAAATTCTTTTCAGGAGTACAAACATATCTTAATGATTTTAAATATACAGATGCTTCTTCAGAAAATTTGCGCGATAACTTATCAGCATCAAGCGGAATAGATTTAACCGATTTTTTCGATAGTTGGATATTTACACCTGGCTTTTCTCAATTTGATATTGATTCGTTTAATGCTATTCAAAACGGTGTAAATTACGATGTTACCGTTTATGTAAAACAAAAGCTAAGAGCAAAAACAACTTTTGCAAATTCGAACCGAATACCTATTAGTTTTATGAAAGATGATTGGAGTTACCTTGACACCGTACTAACCTTCTCAGGCGAAACAGGAAATCAAACTTATACAATACCTTTTAATCCGTACAGTGTTTGGATTGACCGAAATATTGAAGTAATGGACGCTTCGGTTAAAGTTGAGAAAGTCATAAATAGTACAGGACATTATGCTTTTCAACAAAATGAGTTAACTCTTGATGTTTCTAGTATTACCGACTCTGCAAAACTACGAATTGTTCATAATTGGGTTGCCCCAAATGGGTTTATTAATCCAATTGAAGGCTTAAATATTTCAACAACAGCTTATTGGAAAATTGATGGGTATTTACCTGCTAATTTTGTCAGTAGTGGAGAATTTGCTTATAATATCTCGGTTTTAGACACAGATTTAGTACTTTCAAATACAGATTCTTTAGTTTTATTATACAGACCAAATAATAATATTGATTGGCAAATAGTAGAAGGGAATACTTATGGAAGTACAAGTTCAGGGTTTATAATTATTGACAGCATAAGTTTAGGACAATATTGTTTTGCTGTGTGGGATAGACCTGTTTCTACCGAAGAAATAAAAAAAAATGATAAATCAGAAATAATTAAGATTTATCCAAACCCAACAAAAGATAACTTGCAACTTATAATTAACGACAGAACCTTAAAAGGAAAAGATATTAAAATATACAATACCAAAGGTAAGATGGTTAAACAGCTAAAAGCTCAATCTTTAGAATTTAAACTAAATACTGCTGATTTACAATCCGGTACATATATTTTAAAAATTGGTAACACATCAAAAACATTTATAAAAAAATAAAGAGTGTATAACAACGAATATTTTATGAAGCTAGCCTTAAGAGAGGCAGAGTTGGCTTTTAAAGAAGACGAAGTGCCAATAGGAGCGGTAGTTGTGTGTAACAATACTGTAATTGCAAAAGCTCATAATCAGACCGAGTTACTTACCGATGTTACAGCTCACGCCGAAATATTGGCAATAACCGGAGCTCAAGAATATTTGCAAAATAAGTTTTTAGATAAATGCACATTATACGTAACTCTTGAACCTTGCTTAATGTGTGCAGGTGCATTGTATTGGTCGCGAATTGGCAAAGTTGTTTTTGGAGCTTTCGATAAAAAACGAGGCTATTCACAGTTTGCCGAAAAAGCTTTACACCCTAAAACAGAGTTGGAAACAGGTGTTTTAGAACAAGAAGCATTAGCTCTTTTACAAGATTTTTTTAAACAAAAACGAAAGTAATAATCTGATGAATAATCCGTTAAATAAGGTATGAAAAAAATATTATTAATTTTAGCCATAGTAATTAACAGCTCAATATTATTTTCGCAAAATAATATAACCTACGAAAATGATAGCATTAGGTGCGAATATAAAAAAGAGAACGGACTATTAAACGGTAAATATCAATCGTTTTACAAAAATAATAATCAGAAAAAAGCAGAAGGTTATTTCAAAAATAATAATCGTAGCGGTGTATGGACTGTTTGGGATAAAAACGGAAATATTGTAGCTCAAAGAAATTATAAATCACCATACAATTTTGAGCAATTAGTACCTAACAAACCTCAGCCTTTAAAATACACACCTAAATATAACAGCGATAAATATTTAGAATATTTTCAGCTAAAAGAAAAAAATATTGTGTGGTCGAAAAAAGTTTACAGTATTATTTCACCCGAAAATAACCCTATACTTTTTACAAATAATACGCTAAATAATGTATTAATAGAAAATATTAAAAATGAGAATATCCAAATTTATTCTGATGATGAATTTTCTAAGAAACTTAATATAAACGAAATTAAACTAGACGATAATATTGAATATTACCTTATTAAAGAGGCTTGGCTTTACGATAAAGAAAGAGCTCTGTTTGAAAAACGAATAATTGGGTTAAGACCTAAATTTAAAAACTCTAAAACAAGTTTTTGGATATATTTTCCGAGCACAAGAAAATACTTAGCACAACAAAAAATTGTTGTTAATAACAGTATAAAGAATATAAAAAGCCTCGATGATTTATTCTTTTTCAACTATTACTCAAGTAATATTTTATCTGAGATGAATATTTTTTATACAGACGAAACAAAGGAAACAATACGTGATATAGAGAAAAAATCATCTAACGATATTGAAATAAATATAATTGAAATAGAGCACGATATTTGGGCTGATAGTTTTTAAAAAATGTAATAATGAACAAAATAGCATTTATAATATTGATATTAATTTCCGCATATAGTTTTTCGCAAAAAACGTATAGTACAACCAACAAACGAGCTATAAAATCTTACGAAAAAGCACGAATGTATTACAATAATTATGACACTGATAATGCATTATTATTTTTAGACAAAGCCGTAAAATATGATGAGCATTTTGTTGAGGCTTATTGGATGACCGGAGATATTTACAATAAAATGGATAATCCGGATAAAGAATTAGAATATTATAAAAAAGCTACCGAAGCAAAACCTCATTTTTCATCACAACTTTATTTTGAACTTGGCGAAGCATATTTTAGAAACGGACAATACGACGAAGCATTAGCTGCATATACCGAGGCAAAAGATTTTGAAAACCTCCACCCACGAATAGTTACAAGTCTTGAAAAAAGTATTGAAAGAGCAACTTTTTGTGCCAATTCTAAAAAAAATCCGGTACCATTTAACCCAATAAATATGGGTAATATGGTAAATACAAAATACGATGATTATTGGCCTTTAATTACTGCTGACGAAGAAGTTTTTTACACAACAAAGTTAATACCTGTTGATATGAACTACCCTTTGAGTCGAAAAAACAAGCAAGAAGATTTCTTTATGAATAAAAAACAAGTTGATGGCAAATGGGGCAGACTATATCAGTTGGGAAAGCCATTAAATACAAAACTTAACGAAGGAGCACCAACTATTTCAGCCGATGGACAATGGTTTTACTTTACAGCTTGTATGCGTAATGATAGTAAAGGCAAGTGTGATATTTATAAGACCCGAAAAACAGGAAATCGCTGGGCGGTACCAATAAATTTGGGAGCACCTGTAAATACAGGAGCTTGGGAATCGCAGCCATCGGTTACTGCTGATGGGCGTACACTTTATTTTGTAAGTAATCGTCCAGGTACAAAAGGTAAAATGGATATTTGGGTATCTCATCTTAAAAGTGATGGAAAAAGTTGGACAGTACCTCGCAATCTTGGCGATACCGTAAATTCCTATGGTAAAGAAATGTCGCCATTTATTCACCCCGATGGAAAAACTCTGTATTTTACATCAGACGGACATATTGGATTTGGAGACCAAGATATTTTTATGTGCCGAATGGATAGTGCCGGAAATTGGAGTAAACCTATGAATTTAGGCTATCCTATAAATACCCCTAAAGAAGAGCGCGGATTATTTATAAATAATGTTGGCGACTATGCATATTTAACAGCAAGCCGCGAAGAAGGTAAAACCGATTTAGATATTTATAAATTTGAACTATATCCTGCTGCACGACCAACTCCTTCGACTTATGTAACCGGTATTGTACGTAATATTGAAACAAAAAAAGTATTGGAAGCAAATTTTGAACTTATCGACCTAAGTACAGGAAAAAGTGTTACAAAAAATATTTCGGATAAGGCTACCGGAAAATATTTAGTTGTACTCCCTATTGGAAAAGAATATGCATTTAATGTTCAGAAAACAGGTTATTTACCTTATTCTGATAATTTTGTATTACCTGCTGATTTTGATATAAATCAGCCATTTATTAAAAACATTGATTTGCAACCAATTAAAATTGGAAAAGAAGTTGTTCTTAAAAATATCTTTTTTGAGCTGGATTCGTATGAACTAAAGCCAAAATCGAAAGCTGAACTATCAAAATTAATTGAGTTTTTAAACGATAACCCAAATGTAAAAATAGAACTTGGCGGACATACCGATAATCAAGGAACACGTCAACATAATATTACCTTATCGGATAATAGAGCAAAAACAGTTTACACTTATTTAATCGATAACGGTGTTGATGCTACAAGATTAACGTACAAAGGTTATGGTTTTGACAAGCCTATTGCTACAAACAAAACCAAAGAAGGGCGGGCTAAAAATCGAAGAACAGAATTTAAGGTTACTGATGTTGGTATTATTCAATATAAATAAGCTTTACTTCATTAATTGGTTCAACACCTTCTTTTTTGTAATCGTCGTACGATTTCGTAATACGTTTGTTGCATTTCTCAATAAATGAGTTAAATAAATTTATCTCTATATCTTGAAGTTGATTGTAGTATTCTGTGAAATTATTATATCGTTCATCTTCTGTTTTTTGCTGTTTTTCTAATTCTGATAATATGTTTTTGTAGTTATTAAAATATCTTTTATTTAAGTTTTTTATCATAGGTTTAAAAGATGATATATTTGCTTTTAACACATTTTTAGCATTATTATAAACAGAATCTATTGTATTATTTAAAAGTGCAAAAATTGAATTCTCCATTTTTTTTGATAGAATTATTGTTTTAGCTTTTTTATAATGTACTTCTGCTTGTTTTACCATCAGTTTAAGTTTTTTTTCAATATTAAAATATGATGTGTCAACATTACTATTAAACTCAGTAGTTAGGCCTGAAGTTATTTTTTCATATCTTTTTATCGAGTCGTTAATATTATTATAAATACTAAGCCTGTTAAAGCTAAAATTATTGATAAAATTTGTTTTTTGTTTTTCATATTTTAATCTGTAACTGAGCATTTTATTTACGCTGTCTTCTAGGGTGTTAATGCTTTTAATTTTATACCTAATAGTGTCAGTATTAATTTGTTTAATAGTGTTTAGTATCTTTATTATATTGGTATATTCTTTTTTTAATTTCACTTTAGACGATATATCAGAAGCAATAGCAGTAACTTTATTTTCATCATTAATTTTACTTTTTTCGTATGTTTCTATTAATGATAAAAATATCTCATTTTTTTTGTTTAGTTGTTCAATAATTTTTTGTCTTTTAGCAATATCAAAGTTTGCAGTTTTCACTTCAGCATTAATTTGTTTGTTATTTTTTGTTGAGAATGTTTTGTTTTTTACTGTTTTTAGTTTGTACTCTTTTTTTACGTTTCTAATATGTGCTGAAAATTGTAACGATGCTTGTTTATTTAAACCATTAATTTTAGAAATTATCTTTTTATAGTCTGAATCATCAGAAACAGAACGTTTTTTAATTGGTTGAAACAAATCAATAGCTTGCATATTATATTTTAGTCCCAGTAATGAAACATTTTTTTGGTTCTCTTTAAAAGCAATATCATAATTCTTTAGAATATCTTTTTGTTTAGGATGTTTTACATAATTTGCATGAATCTGTTTTATGTAATTGTAATTTTTATTTTTATTTTTTTTGAAAATATTTTGTTCAAATTCGGTAATTGTAATAGGAGAGTTTGTTAATTGCCAATATTTTTGAAGAGGTAAATGTGTTTTGTTAAAATAGTTAATATCAACAAAAATCATGTTTTTATTATAACTTTTTATCCATTTAACTTTTTGTATGTTTGCATTTGTAGTATTTGTATTTTGTAAATATCCTGAAGCAAGAGTTAAATCAAATAAATACCATTTATTATTTATAAAAACAGCATTCCATTTATGATTTGCACGCAAAAACTTTTCTTTTTCTTCATAGAAAAGGCCTTTGTAATAACCAGTTATTTGCGAGTTTTTAATTTTAGCATAATTAAGCATTTGAGCAAATAAATTAGAATAACCTTGGTTTGATGCGAGCTTTTTCTTTATTATTTCATTACAAGTTAATACTTCATTATTTTTAAAAACTTTTGTGTTAAATCTAATGTTTTTACTTATCCAATTGCTTATTTTATTAACCTTAACACTGTCGTTATCGCTTGCAGAAATAATTTTATTTGTTATATCTTTAACTAATTGGTTGTTTTGTCCAATCGAAATAGTAGCACTTATTAATAGTATAAAAAAGATTTTAATAAACATTGTTGTTTTTATTTTTTATAAAAGTAGTATTTATTTTATTTAATACTATCATCAAAAATTAATATATTTACGAAATTATATAAGTTAATTTTTTCAAGAAAATTAAGAACGATTAATATTATTAAGTAAAATTATTATTATTTACAGAAAAATAAATTATAAGGATTTTATTTAATTAGCGTTTAAAATAAATAGAGAGATGAATAAAATACTGATTGCTAATAGAGGTGAGATTGCATTAAGAATAATGCGTTCAGCAAAAGAAATGGGAATAAAAACTGTTGCGATATATTCAGAAGCTGATAGAAGTGCAAGTTTTGTAAAATATGCCGACGAGGCTGTTTTAATGGGACCTCCACCATCTAATCAATCATATTTATTAGGCGATAAAATTATTGATGTTTGTAAACAACTTAATGTTGATGCTGTTCATCCCGGTTATGGGTTTTTATCTGAAAATGCAGATTTTGCAAGAGCTTTAGATAAAGCAGGAATAATACTTATTGGTCCTTCGCCTGAGGCAATGACAATAATGGGAGACAAGCTTTCGGCAAAAGCTGCTGTTAAAAAATATGGTATTCCAATGGTACCTGGTACCGATGAGGCTATTACTGATATTGAGGCGGCAAAAGAAATTTCGCTTGAAATAGGATATCCAATTCTTATAAAAGCATCGGCCGGTGGCGGTGGAAAAGGTATGCGTGTAGTTGAAAACCCAAAAGATTTTGTAGAACAAATGAATTTGGCAGTTAGCGAAGCAGTATCATCATTTGGAAATGGAGCTGTTTTTATTGAGCGTTATGTTGGTTCTCCTCGTCATATCGAAATTCAAATTATTGCTGATAAACATGGAAACATTGTACCACTTTTCGAGCGTGAGTGTTCTATTCAACGTCGTCATCAAAAAGTTATTGAAGAAGCTCCTTCATCGGTTTTAACTCCTGAGTTAAGAAAAGAAATGGGCGAAAAAGCTGCTGATGTTGCTCGTGCTGTAAATTACTCGGGTGCAGGAACCGTAGAGTTTCTATTAGATGAAAACCTCGATTTCTTTTTTCTTGAGATGAATACTCGTTTACAAGTAGAGCATCCTGTTACAGAAATGATTACAGGCTTAGATTTAGTAAAAGAACAAATAAAAGTAGCTCGTGGCGAGAAACTTAGCTTTACAAAAGACGATATAAAACTTAACGGTCATGCAATGGAAGTACGTGTATATGCCGAAGATCCTAAAAATAATTTCTTGCCGGATATTGGAACTTTAAAAGTTTACGAACCACCTCGTGGTATTGGAGTAAGAGTTGACGATGGTTTTGAGGAAGGCATGGAAATTCCTATTTATTACGACCCAATGATAGCAAAATTAATTACTTACGGAAAAGACCGTGAAGAAGCTATTAGTCGTATGATTCGTGCTATTGACGATTACAAAATTGTTGGTATTGAAACAACTTTACCTTTCTGTAAGTTTGTAATGCAACACGAAGCATTTACTTCTGGTAATTTCGACACTCATTTTGTAGGTAAATATTTTACCCCTGAAGTTTTAGATGGTGATAATGCTGATAAAGAGATTGCTGCTATGATGTCAGCTTTAATTGTTGATGAAGAATCTAGCAAAGTAAAATTTAACTCATCAGAAAGTACAAGTACAGCTTCTGATTGGCGAAAGAATAGATTGTAACTTTTGAATTTAAAGGTATTAATATGTCTTATATTTTGTCATTCTGAGCATAACGAAGAATCTAAACGGTTTTCATTAAAATGTATTAGCTTCTTCGCTACGTCTGCTTTTCGGCAGGGGTAGGTTAAGATTGACAATACATAGTTACTTTGATTTTTATGATAAAATATTTATCAATATTGTCGTTATTTTTTGCATTTAGTTGCACTACCGAAACTATATCACAAAATACAGAAACAATAGTAACTGATTCTGTTATTACAATTGAACTCGAAAAAGATCAATCAATAATATTTGAGAATGCAAAAACAATTGAAACTCGATTTGTTGAATTTGGAAACTACAAAAGACAAAAATTAGACACAAACTCATTTGCATATTATTTGCGAAATCTAGTTTTAAAACCTTTTGGCGAAAAAGTTAAGTACTATAACGGCACAATAAAAGATAACGAAGGAGTTTATATTTCGGTAATTGATATGAAAATTGGTAAGCGAGATTTACAACAATGTGTCGATGCGGTTATGCGACTTCGTGGCGAATATCTTTATCAGAAAAAAGACTACAACAATATACATTTTAACTTTTTATCAGACGGTAAACCTCGTTATTTTAACAAATATGCAAAAGGCGATTATTCATACAAAAAGTTTACAAAATATATGGATTATATTTTCTCGTATGCAAATACGGGTTCGCTTTACAAAGAACTTATAAAGGTTGATATTAATGATATACAGATTGGCGATGTGTTTATTCAAACAGGTAATCCATACGGACATGCAATAATTGTTGTTGATTTAATGCAAAACCCAAAGGGCGAAAAAGTAATTTTACTTGCACAAAGCTATATGCCTGCACAAGAAACTCAGATTTTAATAAACCCCAACGATAGCGATATCTCACCTTGGTATAAACTTGATGATGATAATGGTAATTTAGAAACACCGGAATGGAGTTTCACTTATAATGATTTACGTAGATTTAAATAACAATGACAAATATTTATTGCACCATAAAAAATGCCGAACGCAAAGCTTTAAAAGCAAATAAATCTAAAAATAAAGCGGAGCCAAAAAACAAAACTAAAACAGAAGTTATTTCTTGTAAAAAAACTAAAAAAGGACATACTAATTAAAGTATGCCCCCTACTATAAAACATTCTCAGTATAAGAATTTTATAATTTTATATATTTAACAACTTCTCTCTTTTCATCATTATAAATTATAATATTATATGTGCCATTTTGTAAATCACTAATATTTAACTGGTAATAATTATTAATATCTGTTTTCTCTATTAAAATATTACCCAAAACATCTGTAATTGTAAGATTATACTTTTGTTTATTATTCCCTGTATTTATATTAATAATTTCACTACCTGGATTAGGATATATTTCAACGTTACTATTAGTTGTTTTATTGATTGATGTAGTATTTCCAATACAAAATGTTTCCGTTTTTGTAAATTGTCCGTATGATGGACCTTGTCCTTCGGCATTAGTTTTGTCAAAATGGATTAATTCGTTATTGTTTTCATCAATTACCACTAACGATTCTGACGACGGAGGAGCATTAATACCGTAACCATTACTAATAAATGTGAAATCGTAACATTTATCATTATTTAAGCATACGCTCTGATTGTCAATAGAATAACCGTAAGATGAGTCGTATGACTTTTCAAAAATTATTTCTTGTGTATCATGATCTTTAATAACCCATGAGAAATCATCGTTACTAACATAATCAAAATCAAAAGTTACAGTAATATTTGAGGGGTTATCTGATAGACTAATTATTTTAGTAAAAATATCGTTTGTACTGTTTTCGTCAGTTACACCATTAGTATTTTCTATCTTAAACTCAACAGTATTATCCCCAGGAATTAAAGTTATATCATTTAAATCAATATCGATATCATCATATTGATTTAATGAACCAGACCAATGAAAAGTTGTAATTAAATTACCATTTACATACTCTCCAATATCAGCAGATGTTAGTTCGCTAGTACCTCTACTTTGAATCTTAACTCTTGGGGTAATATTCGCGTCGCAAGACAACCCTACTGGTGAAATATAAGAATAAACTAATGCATCGTTTGTTTCTGTTGCAATAGGATCACAACCAATAGCTGCTGCAAGAATACTATCAGAAAGGCTTTCTCCTCCTCCGTAATAATATCCACCACCTTCTGTTACTCCTGACCAACCTTCAACAAATTTCCAAGTCCTATCTGGACAAACCATAATATACTTTGGCCAAGAATTTATGTTGTAAGGAGGTGTTGAAAATACACCTGCATCTCCTGTTACATCAGAAACGTTTGGATTTGTTGGGAAATCATCTAATAAAGGATAATGTATAGTATCGAAAACTGTCGATTCCCAAAAATAATAAAGACCTTTTATACCTTCCAAACCTGATGTTGAATAACTACAAATTCCTACAACATTTAATTGATTTGTTCCATTTGGTCCATATACATCATAAGTACTGTCTACAATTGAAGACCATACCCTACACCAATGACAAGATGGTGAATAAAAGTCTAATAATATAGGCTTTCCATTTGATAATTCATCAAACAAATGAAAGTTGCTTCCATTTGGAGCATTTGGTTCAAGAGTTATTTCATCATAATCTAACCAGCCATTACCATCATTATCTGTTCCTGTATAATCTACACCAGGTTGAAAATTAGCAGTTGGATAATTAAAATCGAGTGTCCCATAATTGTATTGTGCTGACACAAAACTAGAATAAGTTAATACAATTAAAAATAAAAATAATTTTGTTTTCATATTATAGATTTTATAAATTCATTACAAATTTATGTACATAAGCTACATGAAAACAAATATTTAAGGTAACTCGTTTGCTACGAAAATATAATTAAAAGACGTTTTTACACTACATATAATCCTCTACGTATTTAAGTATGTGCAATATAAGTACTGACTATTCTCTCTATAATGATTTTAATATATCATCAATAGAATCTTCTTTCTTTAATTTAAGTTTCTTTTTTAGACGATATTTAGCCATTTCTACGCTTTTTAATGATGTTCCTATTAAACTTGATATTTCCTTATTACTTAAATTTAATTTAGATAAACATATTAATCGTACTTCATTATCTGTAATTTGCGGATATTTATTTTTTAAACTATTTAAGAATTGCTGATTTGTATTCTGAACGGCATTGTAAAATACTTCTTTATCTTGATTTGCAGCAATAACTGTTGTTAATCTAATTTTTAAATCTGTTATAGATGGGTATTCTTTTGCTTTAATTGTGTCTAAAGATTTTCTTACATCTTTTAGAAATTCGTTTTGTTGAGATAATATTATTGCAACCTCTGTAAATTGTTCTATTCTTGTATCTATTTCAGCTTCAAGTTGTGTTGCTAATTCTATTTGATATTCAAGCTTAAGTTTATTCGTTTCTTTAATATATTTTATTTTATTTTTATGATTTTTGATTGTTAATACTATAACTACAATTAATAGTAATAAAAAACTAACAAATAATAATAGCCAAATTTGTTGTTTTTTAACTTTTAATTCAGCACTTTTTTTTTCTTTTATTAATTTAAATCGTTCGTATTCGTGAATGAAAAATTCTTCTTGTAATTTAGAATTTTCTATAATTTCTGATAATCTTAAAGAATCCATAATTTCTATGGTCTCATTTAAATATTCATATGATTTATCTGTGTTTTTTAAATTGTAATAAATTTTAGCCAGTTTCTTATATAAATCAATTTTCTTATATACAAGATTTAATTTATCGGCATATTTTAAAGCATGAGTGTATAATATTCTTGCTTCGTTAATACTGTCCATATCAGAAATTATATCTGCTTTTGATTCTGAAAAAATTACATATTTTAATTTTGGAGAGGCGTTAGGATATTTTTGTATTAAATTTATTGTATTATATGCTTTTGAAATTTCTCCTAATTCTTGGTAAAGTTTTGATAAGCTATTTATTGCCAATGTTTTTAAATTTACAGAGCTTGTGTCTGTAGAATTAATTATTTTTTTAAAATAGTATTCTCCTTTATCATATTCTTTTTCTTTAACATAAATATTACCTAAATTAATATATGTTGATCCAACATCAATATTTTTATCTGTGTTTTTCTTTAATTCTAATACTTTTAACAAATAATTTTTAGCTTTCTTATAATCGTTATTATAGTAATAAACTAATCCTATATTATTTAATGTTTGGTTAATACCTTTTATATATTTTTTTTGTTTAAAAATAAATAATGCTTTGTTAAATTGCTTTATTGCTGTAACTCTTTGTGATAATTCACCAAACGCAACGCCTTGAGTGTTATAAATTTGACCTAGTATAATACTGTCATTTGTAAAATTATTATTATTTATTGCTTTTTGTAAGACTTTTATTGTTTCAATATACATTGATAAATTTATAGTAACCTGACCATAATTAAGATATGCTTTATTAATAATTTTATTATTTTTTGAGCTTAGTGATAATTTAATAACATTGTTTGCATATTCTATTCTTTTGTCTTTTGAAATAGTTTTATCTAAACTTTTTGAAATTAATTCTTTGTATCTGTCTTCATTAAAACTACTTCCGTAAATATTAACAAATACTAATAGTACAGACAGTAGTAGAGTGTATTTTAACATATTATAAAAATTATTGTGATAAACAAATATACTATTTTTTAAATTAACATTGATTTGATTTGTGAAAAATAAATTTATCTTATAAAAAAGCCTACATTAATGTAGGCTTTAACACAATAAGCAAATGTTAAAAAGAGCCATGCAAAGTTTTTAAAACATAAACTACTTGTAAATCCTACCTCTACTACAATATAGGACAAACTTGCAACGACTCTCTTTAAATACTTTTAATTTATTCTTATTTTTCTTACAAAACTTTTATTACTATTTTTTACTTCAATAAGATACACTCCATTCAATAAGTTTCTTACATCTATTCTATATATTCCATTCGAAATATTATTTTTATTATAAATAATTTCGCCATTTATATTATAAAAATTAATAACACTAGTTTCATTTGAAGTAAAACTAGTTGAAATATTTACGTATTCTTTACATGGATTTGGAAAAATATTTATCTCTACATTATTTTCAATAGAATTAATATTAGTTGAAATATTACTTTCTTTAACATTTACAATTTCTCGTTCATAAGTGTTGT
>Ga0256827_10000654_pt1 | contig 21652 bp, 21 predicted proteins | sample CV84metaG_FD_185977 | JGI IMG/M metagenome (GOLD analysis project Ga0256827, IMG submission 185977) | Hydrothermal vent microbial communities from East Pacific Rise, Pacific Ocean - CV84 | ecosystem: Environmental > Aquatic > Marine > Hydrothermal vents | place: Pacific Ocean: East Pacific Rise... | reverse complement strand
GATGTTACATCTGCTCCAGATCCAACAGTTAAAGTTACAGTTGATGATACTGTTACAGATGTAGGCTAAAACCTAAAGATGAGAGAAATCTCATCTTTAAGTTGTTGTCAAAAAGTGTAAACTGTGTAGATATTTAACACTTTTTGAAAGCAACTATTAATAATAAATAGTTTTACTTCTTATTATTAAGCAAGTGTGTATAATATATGCACAGATTGTAAAATAAAGGAGTACATGTGAATGTTCATGAGTATCAAGCAAAACAGATTTTTGCTAAATATGGCGTGCCTACACCAAAAGGGATAATGGCTGAAACGGTAGATGCTGCAGTTGAAGCTGCAAAAGAGTTAGGTGGTCCTATCTGGGTTGTTAAGGCTCAAATTCACGCTGGTGGTCGTGGTTTAGGTGGTGGTGTTAAATTAGCTAAATCTTTAGATGAAGTAAGAGAGCTTTCAGAAGAGATTCTTGGTATGACTTTGGTTACACATCAAACAGGTCCAGAGGGTAAATTAGTTCAAAAACTTTATATTGAAGATGGAGCTGATATTAAAGATGAGTTTTATCTATCTGTAGTTTTAGATAGAAAATTAGAGATGCCTTTGATTATGGCTTCAACTGAAGGTGGTATGAATATTGAGGATGTTGCTGAAAAAACTCCTGAAAAAATCATTACTGTTCCTGTTGATCCAGCAGTTGGATTCCAAGGTTTTCACGGTCGTGAATTAGCATTTGGTTTAGGGATTACCGATAAAGCAGAGCAAAAAAATATCATATCTTTTGCTCAGAAACTATTTAAGCTCTATATGGAAAATGATGCAGAGATGATTGAGATAAATCCTCTTGTTCGTACTGGAAGTGGTGAATTTTTAGCACTTGATGGTAAAATGGGATTTGACAACTCTGCACTTGGTCGTCAACCAGAGATTGCAGCTATGAGAGATTTAAGTGAAGAAGATCCTGATGAAGTTGAAGCTGCTAAGTATGGTCTTTCTTATGTTGCTCTTGATGGTGAAATAGGATGTATGGTAAATGGTGCTGGTCTTGCTATGGGTACTATGGATACTATTAACCATATGGGTGGAACACCTGCAAACTTCCTAGATGTTGGTGGTTCTGCAAATGCTGAGACTGTTGCAAAAGGTTTTGAGATTATTCTTAAAAATCCAAATGTAAAAGCTATATTTGTAAACATATTTGGTGGTATTGTTCGTTGTGATCGTATTGCAAACGGTATCATAGAAGCTACAAAAATCACAGATGTTAATGTACCTGTTGTTGTTCGTCTTGATGGAACAAATGCTCCAGAGGCTGCTGAGATTTTAAAAGGTGCAAATATTTCTAACTTAATTGTTGGTGATGATTTAGGTGATGGTGCTGCAAAAGCAGTAGCTGCTACAAAAGGAGAATAATTAAATATGTCAATTTTAGTAAATAAAGATACAAAAGTAATCGTTCAAGGTTTTACAGGTAAAGAGGGAACTTTTCATGCTGAACAGTGTATTGCGTATGGAACTAATATTGTTGGTGGTGTTACACCAAACAAAGGTGGTCAAGAGCATTTAGGCAAACCTGTATTCAATACAGTATCTGAAGCTGTAAAAGCAACAGGTGCAACTGTAAGTATGATATTTGTACCACCAGCATTTGTTGGTGATGCAGTTATGGAAGCAGCAGAAGCTGGCATAGAATTATCTGTAATCATTACAGAGGGTGCTCCAGTTAAAGATATGCAAATGGCTAAAGCATATGCAACAAAGCATGGTATGATGACTATTGGACCAAACTGCCCAGGTATCATTACTGCTGAGGAGTGTAAAATAGGTATTATGCCTGGTATGATTTTCAAAAAGGGTAATGTAGGGCTTATCTCTAAGTCTGGTACTCTTACTTATGAAGGTGCAAATCAAGTATGTAATGAGGGTTATGGTATTACTACTGCTGTTGGTATTGGTGGAGATCCAATTATTGGTCTTTCATATAAGCAGATTTTACCAATGTTTGAAGCAGATCCAGAGACAGAAGCTATTGTAATGATAGGTGAAATCGGTGGAGATCTTGAGATTCAAGCAGCAAAGCTTATTAAAGAGCAGATCACTAAACCTGTTGTTGCTTTTATCGCTGGTCAAACTGCACCTAAAGGTAAAACTATGGGTCACGCTGGTGCTATTGTTTCAGGTAGTGCTGGAACAGCAGCAGAGAAGATGGCAGCACTTGAAGCCGTTGGTGTAAAAGTTGTTGTCTCTCCAGCAGAGATTGGTAAAGCAGTAAAAGAGTTACTATCTGCTAAAAAATAGTATTTCTCTATTACTACATGAGTTTTAACTCATGTAGTTTTATAGTTTCTTCAAATATTTAACTCCTATACATTCGTAACAAAACGATACATATTTCTAAAACAATTAACACGATTTTATTAAAGACATAAAGAGAGAAAAGAGTTTTTAAAAAGAGTTTTAAACTTTGCTTCAAATAGTAACAGAGTACTTATGTTACTTACAAAAGATCTTATTTTATAGTATAAGTTATATAAAGTTCGATATTCTCTTTAAAGTGAATTGAAAATATCACTTAATATTTTAAAACTAAACAAAGGGGAAAACATGTCAAATGTAATGGTAGCTCCAGAAAATACTCCTGTATGGGTAGATACGGCAAGATGTAAAGCCTGTGATATATGCGTTGATGCGTGTCCAGCAGGTGTTCTGTCTATGCAACAGGAACCAACTTCAACTTTAGGAGCAATGATTACTGTTGTTGCACCTGAAGCTTGCATAGGATGCAGTGAGTGTGAACTTGTATGTCCAGACTTTGCTATTTATGTAGCAGAAAAGAAAGAGTTTAAGTTTTCAAAACTTACAGATAGTTCAAAAGCGAGACAAGAGGCAATTTCTAACAATGGATACAGATTGCCTGTTGATTATAAAGGAGAGTAAATGGCAACAAGAGAAGTAATATCGACTGGTAATGAACTTTCAGCAATGGCAGCAGTTGATGCAGGATGTATGTTTTTTGGAGGTTATCCACTAACACCATCAAGTGAAGTTATGCATGTTATATCTGACCTTCTTCCTGCAAAGGGTGGAGCATCTATCCAAATGGAAGATGAAATAGCAGGAATTTGTTGTGTTATTGGTGCTTCAATGTCAGGTGTTAGAGCTTTAACAGCAACTTCAGGACCGGGTGTATCACTAAAAGCAGAAAATCTTGGTTTAGCTCAAATGGCAGAAGTTCCTATGGTACTTGTAAATGTTATGAGAGGTGGTCCATCAACAGGTCTTCCAACTCGTGTAAGTCAAGGTGATATTAAACAAGCATCTAACCCATCACATGGTGACTATCGTTCAATTACTCTATGTGCAGGTAACCTAGCAGAGTGTTATACAGAAGTAGTAAGAGCATTTAACTTAGCAGATAGATTTATGCAACCAGTTATTGTACTTACAGATGAAACTTTAGGACATATGCATGGTAAAGCGATGCTTCCAACACAAGAAGAGGTAGAAGCTGGAATAGTACTAAGAAAGAAATTTGAGGGTGCTCCAGAAGACTATAGACCTTATGAGTGTGAAGCAACAGAACCAGCAGTACTTAACCCAATGTTTGAAGGTTATAGATATCACTATACTGGTCTTCATCATGACGCTATGGGATTCCCAACAGAAGAGATAGAGACTTGTAGAAAACTTATTCAGAGACTTGAAGATAAAGTTATGGCTCATCAAGATGAGATTGAACTAAACGAAGAGTTTATGATGGATGATCTTAACGGTGAAGATGGTGAAGTATTAATTATTGCTTATGGTTCAGTATCACTTGCAGCTAAAGAGGCTATTCGTCACCTTAGAGCAGATGGTATTAAAGCTGGATTATTTAGACCTATTACAATTTGGCCATCTCCTGCAAAAAGAATTAAAGAGGTTACTTCAGTAACTAAAAATGTTCTTTGTGTTGAGTTAAATATTAGACAATATACAGAAGAGATTGAGAGAGCTTCAGGTAGACTTGACCTAGAAGGACTTTACAAAGTTAATGGTAGAGCTATTTCTCCTTATGAGATAGTAGAAAAAGTAAAAGAGGTATTTTAATATGGCATTTAATTACGATAAATATTTAAGACTAGAAAAGATGCCAACACTATGGTGTTGGGGTTGTGGCGATGGAGTTATTCTAAAGTCATTCATTCGTGCTGTAGATAAGTTAGGCATTTCACAAGATGATATGTGTGTAGTATCTGGTATTGGTTGTTCAGGAAGATTCTCTTCTTATGTAGACTTCAATACAGTTCACACAACTCACGGTAGAACTGTTGCTTATGCTACAGGTATTAAACTTGCTAACCCAGATAAGCATGTTGTATGTGTTGCTGGTGATGGTGATTCACTTGCTATTGGTGGTAACCATACTATTCATGCTTGTAGAAGAAATATTGATATTACATTTATTGTTATCAATAACTTTATTTATGGTTTAACTAACTCTCAAACATCTCCAACAACACCACAAGGTATGTGGACAGTTACTCAAAAAGTTGGTAATATTGACCCTACTTTTGATGCTTGTAAACTTGCTATTGCATCTGGTGCTTCATTTGTTGGTAGAGAGACTGTAAATTCTCCTAAGAAGATGGAAAAATTAATTATGCAAGCATTACAGCATAAAGGTTTCTCATTTGTAGAAATTAACTCAAACTGTCACATTAACCTTGGTAGAAAAAATAAAATGCAATCTGCTATGGCAAATCTTGATTGGATAGATAGCATTACAGTTTCTAAAAAGAAATATGATTTAATGAGTCCAGAGGAGCAATTAAACTTACTTCCAACAGGTATCTTAAAACAAGATAAAGAGGTAAGAGAGTATTGTGATATGTACGATGAAATTAAAAAAGTACATCAGGGTCAAAGAGGTAAAATTACTCAAGATGACTTTGAGAAAAAAATATAAGGAGTAACATCATGGCTAAAACATTAATGAGATTTACAGGTGTTGGTGGACAAGGTGTTCTTCTTGCTGGTGAAATCTTTGCAGCAGCAAAGATTAAAACTGGTGGTTTTGGACTAAAAACAGCTACATATACATCACAAGTTCGTGGTGGACCAACTGTTGTTGATATTCAACTTGATGATAAAGAGATCTACTACCCTTATGCAAATGATGGTGAAGTAAACTTCATGTTATCAGTTGCAAATGTATCTTATCAATCATTTAAAAATGGTGTTAAACCAGGTGGTACAATAGTTATTGAGCCAAACCTAGTAACACCTACCCCAGAAGATAGAGAAACTTGGAATATCGTAGAGATACCTATTATTACTATAGCTAAAGAAGAAGTAGGAAATGTTATTACTCAATCAGTAGTTGCACTTGCTATTGCTAACACTTATATGGAAGCTATTGATAAACAAGTACTTATTGATACAATGTTAAGTAAAGTACCTGCAAAGGTTCATGAAATTAACCTAACAGCTTATGGTTTAGGTGAAAAATATGCAAAAGAGAGTATGAAGTAGACCTCTACTTACTTTAAGCTTTATAGAGGAGTGTTATAGCTCCTCTTTTTTAACTTCAAGTTTATTATAAACTGTTACAAAATCTTCCAAAACAATAAAAAATTACTTAATATCTGTTTAAATATTATCTATAAATACTCTTTGGCTATAATGTGAAAAATTTAACATTAGGAAATTTATATGAGTAGTTTTACAGAAGATGAAGAAGATTACAATGATGCACGAACAGATTTTTGGGGTAGATCACCTCAATCTAGCTATTTTGAAATAGCAAAAACTGCAAATCAAAACATAGTAGAGCAAGAGCTTGAAAATGTCTTTAGAAGATTAGCCGTAGCAGAGAAGATGCTTGAAGATAGAGACTTAGCAGATGAGCATGAAAAGCAAATTAAAGCATTAGTTATAGATGAAGAGATAAACGATAGAACAGCATCAGTATTTATTGACCTAGTAGCTGCCATAGTTACTCAATGTGAATAGTTGTTACTATAGTATGTAGATTACATACTATAGTAATTATTTAACTTCCCCAACCATGCATTTTTTTAGATATAACAATATCATAATGCTCAAACATATCATCTATGGTATTTGTTGCAACAAAGTTATTGTCTTCTAATAGTTGGCTCCACTCATATCTATCTTTTAAATTGTCTTTTTCTATAAATAGTACAATATTCCCAGAGTTTAAAATAATTTTATGAACCTTTTTTAAAAACTCACCTCTATCTTTATTAGCTATATTATTGCTAACAAATAGGTAGTCATACTGTTTACCTTGCATCATATATGATTTTCTTTGAAGAGGTACTTTTTTTACTTTTATATATTGACTACTTTCATACTTTTCTAGCATATTATTATAAAAGTTATCGTTAATACAATTTACTTGATATTGGTACTCTTTAGGTTGGCAATACTCCTCTAGTGCCTCTATGAGTTGAGTTCCACCATCACTAAAGTGTACTATGCGTTGAGAGGGATTTGAGCCAATTATATTTAATAGTATGTCAAGTTGGTTTTTTTCTAAATTTTTCATAAAAGAAGTGTAGCCAAAAAAGATTAATTTGGCTATAATTTCATCTAAGGTGCAATAGATAGTTGCTGGTGACACCATGTCACGAGAGGAAAGTCCGGGCTGCATGTGAGACAGAACTCCATCTAACGGATGGCCAGAGTAATCTGAGGGCAAGTGCAACAGAGAGTAGACTTCCTAATGTAAATTAGGTAACAGGTGAAAGGGTAGGGTAAGAGCCTACCAGTGCTTATGGTAACATAGGTAGCTAGGTAAACCCTGTTCGCAGCAAGAAGTATATGGTATAAGTCTCATAAGCTGTTAAATCAGCAAACATACTTCGCTTGAGCATATTGGCAACAATACGCCTAGATAAATAACTATCCAAGACAAAACCCGGCTTATAGTTGCACCTTATATACTTATTCCCATTCTTATCTCCTTAAGCCTCTTAGACTATAATTCTTATGTGTACTTAATGGAGTGATAATCTTTTCATATTTGTATTGAGTTAATATTTTACTGTAGGCTTGTGGGTAGGGAGTGAAATATTAGGAGTGTTTATTAAAAAATGGATTTTTTACAGTTTATTGGATTAATAGGTGCAATAGCTAGTATCGTGGGTGCTTTTATAGCTCTACGACAAAGCCGATGCAAAAATGATTAGTTAGCTGACTAATCTTAGTTTTTAAGAGTAGTTTACATTAGAGTAGAGAGGGAGAACCCTGCAAGGTTCGTTAGGTAGGTTACCATTACCCTCACTCTTGTGTACTCTATATAGATTATAATATTTTAACACTTCATAATATCTTAGTTAACATCTCCTTTACTTTTTTACTCTATTATTTTATTGTAAGCCTCCCCAAAAACTGTACTATCTAAAACAGAATAACACTGCTTAAATTTTTTACTAATTATAATATTCTGATTCAGACATTGGTGTTAGTATCATATCAAAAATACCATCTTTAATATATTTCTTAAGAGTTTTTGTTCTCTCTTTGGTTAATTGTTCTAGTTCACTACTTAACATCATAGCATTCATAGATCCTGCATTTTCAGGCATATCTGAATAGGTTAGTCTCATTTTAGCTTCTGCATCTCTAAATTTTAACCAAGCTCTTTGAGCCTCTCTTAGGTTGGCTATGAAAGTTTTATTGTTTTTGTGTATTTTAAGAAGTTTTTTATAGGTACTATTTAACTCGTTATCTACTTTATTTGCATCAAGTTCAGCACATATATTCATGGAATGCTGACTACCATCTAGCTCACACTTTGGTTCAGCATTTAGATTTGAAACTATAGATACTATGGCTATAGTAGAGATGATGATTTTATTTATACTGTTTTTTTGAGATTTTAGCAAAGTCTTTTCCTATTTTATGATTTAGTAGTATTTTAACATAACATTACTTTTTTACTTTACAAAATATTTACTATTTGAAAGTAAATCTGAACTGATTAAAATTTAATCACTAAATTGTTATATACTTTTCATTTATTTGATATTATTTTACAACTTAAAACTAAAGGATATAAAATGAAGTTAAAATACTTAACTCTTATGGCAATATTTTTGCCCATAGCCGCTCTTGCTGAAGAGACAGCTAAAATAAATGGAGCAGATACAGCTTGGATGATTGTAGCTACAGCACTTGTAATGCTTATGACACCTGCTGGTCTTGCACTATTTTATGGTGGTTTGACAAGAAGCAAAAATGTACTTAACACTATGGGTATGAGTCTTATTGCTTTTGCTGTTGGTACTCTTGTCTGGGTTGTAGCTGGATATAGCATTGCATTTGGTACAGGTGACTTTTTTGGTACAGGTAAAATTATGTTAGCTGGTATTACACATGAGAGTATTAGTGGTACTATTCCAGAGCTTCTTTTTGTAGCATTTCAAGGAACATTTGCTGCTATTGCTGTAGCTATTGCTAGTGGTTCTATGATTGAGAGAGTTAAATTTTCTACATTCATCATATTTGTAGCACTTTGGATACTTGCAGTTTATGCACCTGTAACACATTGGGCATGGGGTGGTGGTGAGACATTAAACTTTGGTGAGATGGACTTTGCTGGTGGTACAGTTGTACACATCAATGCTGGTGTTGCTGGTTTTGTTGTTGCTATGATGCTTGGTAAAAGAGCTGGTTATGGTAAGAGTGCTATGAAACCATTCTCTCCTGTATTTGTAGTGCTTGGTGCTGCTCTATTATGGTTTGGTTGGTTTGGATTTAACGCAGGTAGTGAAGTTGCAGCAGATGGCATAGCAGCGAATGCTTTCTTGGTTACTAATGTTGCTGCATCTTTAGGTGTTATTGGTTGGTTATTGGCTGAGTATTTAGTATATAAGAAATTTACTCTTGTAGGTGGTGCTTCTGGTGCTGTTGCTGGTCTAGTAGCTATTACTCCTGCTTCTGGTTTTGCTGATGTTACGGGTGCTATTATTATTGGTCTTGTTGGTGGTATTCTTGGTTTCATTGGTGTATCTAAACTTAAAAAATTATTTAAAGTTGATGATTCACTAGATGCTTTTTGGGTACACGGTTTAGTAGGTATTTGGGGTTCAATAGCAACTGCAATATTTGTAGCTCCTTACCTTGTAGCAGATGATTACAGTGTAGTGTCTCAACTGGTAAGTCAACTTCAAGCTATTGGTTTAACAGTAGTATATAGTGCTATTGTAACTGCAATAGTATTTTTCATAGCATCTGCACTTACAGGTGGTGGTAGAGTAGATGAAGAGACAGAGTATAAAGGTCTTGATGAAGCAGTACACGGTGAGCAAGGAATGAACCTATAAGGGTTCGTTCATTGTAAAATATATTATAGGTACACTATGTACCTATGAGTAAGCAATAAAGGATAAAAATGAAAAAGATAGAAGCGATTATTAAACCATTTAAACTAGAAGATGTAAAAGATGCTCTTGTAGAAGCTGGTATTGAAGGTATGACTGTATCTGAGGTTAAAGGTTATGGTAGACAGCAAGGACACTCTGAGTTATATAGAGGTGCTGAGTACATAGTAGAGTTTATACCTAAAATAAAAATAGAGATTGTAGTAAGTAGCGATGAGTATTTAGAGTCTGCTATTGTAGCCATTAAAGAAGCTGCAAGAACAGGTAAAATAGGAGATGGTAAAATATTTGTTACTGATGTATCAAATGTTGTTCGTATTAGAACTGATGAAAAGGATGAAGAGGCATTATAAATGCAACTATAGCTACTGTTAGTGGCACTTATTAAAGTTGATATGATATACTAATTTTTAAATAAATTAGGTTTGATAAAATGAAAAATATAAAAAAAATGCGTTCAGATGTACTACTTGAGACATTGAGTCTCTTTATAAGTAGATACTCTAAATCAGTTTCAACAGAAACTTTAACAGCAGGGCTTCCTGTTGCTGTTGGAAGTGAGAGTCCTGATCTTCTTACTTTTTCACAAGCAAATACTCTTTTTTCTCGTGCTGCAAAGCGTTCAGGGTATAAAACAACTTTAATAAAAAGAGAATTAAACTCTATACTTGAACTACACCTTCCAATGATACTACTTTTAGCACATGGTCAATCATGTATTTTAGAGTCTTTTAGTGATGATAGAAAAAATGTAAAAGTTGTATATGCTGGAGATACATCACTCGAAGAGTGGGTAGAGGTAGAAGCACTATCTCAAGAGTATTTGGGGTATGGATTTTTGCTTAAAAAAGAGATGAAAAAAGAGGAGCATAACAACTTTGTAAATAAGCAACATACTAAGCATTGGTTTTGGGATACTCTAAAACTATCTCTTCCCATCTACAAAGATGTTCTACTAGCTTCACTTCTTGTAAACCTTTTTGTTTTGGCTTCTCCTCTATTTACTATGAATGTTTACGATAGAGTTATTCCAAATAATGCAACAGAGACATTGTATGTTTTTGCTTTTGGTGTTATTATGGTTTATCTTTTAGATGGTTTTTTAAAGTTTTTTAGAACACGAATGTTGGAGATAGCTGCAAAAAAGAGTGATGTAGTAATGTCTTCTATAATTTTTGAAAAAGTTTTAGATTTAAAAATGGAGATGCACCCAAAGTCAGTAGGTTCATTTGCTAGTAACATTAGAGACTTTGACTCCATACGAACATTCTTAACCAATACTACTATGGCAGCTCTTATAGATATACCTTTTGCAATTATTTTTCTACTTGTCATCTACTATATAGGTGGGTTAATAGTGCTAATACCTATAACTATTATGCTACTCATACTAATGTATGCACTATTTATTAGAAAACCTTTAGAGAGAAGTATAGAGAGTACACACGAAGCATCTGCAAGAAAAAATGGAATACTTATAGAGTCATTAAATAGTATTGAGACTATTAAAACACAAGGAATGGCTAGTAGAGTTCAGTGGCATTGGGAGGAGAGTGTAGGGGAGATAGCTAAAAAAAGTTTACACTCAAAGTTACTATCGGCATCTGTTCCTACAGTTACAGGTGTTTTAGTTCAACTAAATACAGTTTTTATAGTAATGTATGGAGTATTTCTCATAGGTAATTTAGAGCTTACTATGGGTGGACTCATAGGAATAGTAATATTGGCTTCAAGAACAGTAGCACCCATGGGGCAAGTCGCAGCACTTTTAACTAACTATAGTGATGCTAAATCTGCTTATGATGTTATTAACAATATAACTTCTCAACCTATGGAGAGGTTAACAGAGCAACACTTTTTAGAGAGAGAAGCTTTTAAAGGTAAGGTTGAGTTTAAAAATGTTTCATTCTCCTACCCTGAGAGTGAAGTAAAAGCACTAGATGATGTATCGTTTACTATTGAAGCTGGTGAACATGTAAGTATTATTGGTAGAATTGGTTCAGGTAAAAGTACCATTGAGAAACTTATACTTAAACTTTATGAAGTAGATGAAGGCTCAATACTCATAGATGATGTAGACATTCTACAAATTGATCCTGCTAGACTTAGAAACTTTATAGGTTATGTAAGTCAAGATATAGCTCTATTTCGTGGTACAGTTAAAGAAAATATACTCTATAGATCTCCAGTATCTAATGATGAAGAGTTATTAAAAGTAGCACATTTAAGTGGAGTTGATGAGTTTGTAAAGAGACACCCTTTGGGGTATGATATGCCAATAGGTGAGAGAGGGCAGGGGGTATCTGGAGGTCAAAGACAAAGCATAGGAATAGCTAGAGCTTTAATCTCAAATGCCCCACTTATGCTTTTAGATGAGCCAACTAATGCACTAGATCAACTGAGTGAATCACAAATTATGAGTTATTTTGGTGAAGTGTTTAAAAATAAAACTCTTATTTTAGTAACTCAAAAGCTAGGACTTCTCTCTAGTACCCCAAGAGTTATTGTTATGAGTGAGGGTAGAGTTTATCTTGATGGTAAAAGAGAAGAAGTTTTAAAAGTACTTAAAGGAAGAAAGCGTGAAGCCTAAATTATCAGCAGAAGATCATGAGTTTATAAACAGTTTAAGTGCTGCTATAGCAGAACAGACTCCAAAAGGAATGAAATGGGCATTGTATTTTTGGTTAGTTGCTGTAACTCTATTTATAGTTTGGGCATCATTTACACAGATAGATGAAATAACTAGAGGTTCAGGAAAAGTTGTACCTAGTGGAGAGAATCAAATAGTACAAAACCTTGAAGGTGGTATTGTAAAAGAGATTTTAGTTAGAGTAGGTGACATTGTTGAAAAAGGAGAACCTCTTTTACAAATTGACAATAGAAAATCTATGGCACAAAGAGACTCAACAGATATTAAAGTATTAGAATTAAAGGCTAAAATAACTCGTTTAAGAGCAGAAGCAGAGGGTAAACAATTTGTAGTAGATTATGAATTTGAAAAGAAAATACCACAGTTAATAAATAATGAAAGAAGTCTTTTTTTAAGTAGACAAAAACAGATGGATGCTAAAATAAGGTCTTTAGAAGATCAAAAAAGACAAAAAGAGAATAGTTTAGATGAGACTATACAAAAAATTATACATCTACAACGCTCTACGGTTCTTATAGATGAAGAGGTTAAAATGATGAAACCTATGATTGCACAAGGTGTTAAGTCAAAAGTTGCATTTATGAAACTTCAAAGAGAGCAGAGTAGAATACAAGAGGAGTACTCATCTGCTCAAAATTCAATACCTAGAATAGAAGCTAGCATAAGTGAAGTAAACAATAATATAGAAGAGGCAAAAATAGAGTTTAGAAATCAAGCAAAAAAAGAGTTAAATGAAGTTACAGCAGAGTTAATGCGTGTAAAAAAGAGTTCTGAAGCATTGGGTGATCAAATAGAGAGGACTATGGTTCGCTCTCCTAGTAAAGGTATAATTCAAAAACTCTTTTTACATACGGTTGGTGGAGTTGTGAAACCAGGAGAAGATTTGGTAGAAATTGTTCCAACAGATGATAACTTATGGTTAGAGGTAAAGATAAAACCATCAGATATAGCATTTGTCTACCCTACACAAAAAGCTGTAGTTAAAGTGTCTGCCTATGATTTTGCAATTTATGGTAGTTTAGATGGGGAAGTTGTACATATAAGTGCCGATACTACAGAAGATAAAAAAGAGAATGCTTTCTATACTATTCATATTAAGACAGATAAAACTTACTTAGGTACAAAAGATAAACCTCTTAAAATTATACCAGGTATGATGGTAAATGTAGATATATTAACAGGTAAGAAGAGTGTTATGGATTATATTTTAAAACCTATTTTAAAGGCAAAACAGTACACATTTACAGAGAGATAAGAGTTAATAAAACTCTTACCTCTAAGTTAGTGATGATGTCTGATATAGCTCTATAAGTTTTAAGTAAAATTGCTCTTCGCTCTTTGTTTCAATAAGTCCAGAACCTGGAACTAGAGAGTAGTGTAACTCTTGAAGGTTTTTAAAGCGTTCAGGAAATAGTGCTGAGAGTATGCTAGCAGATACCTCTTTTCTCACTAAAATAGGTGGTGGAACTAAACCACTATTTATAAGCCCCATAATAGACTCTGAGTGGTAGTGAACATGATGGTGTTGTCCATGAGGACATGTTTGAGTACTTACAAGAGTATTGCAAGTATCACAGTAGACATATTCATCTATAGTTTTAATATTTATATCTATAGTTTTACAGTGATCAAAAATACTACTTAAACGGTTTTGATCGTAATGTAGACCAAGTCCACCATGATTTTTACCAATAACAAGTTGATTACATCCATAGTTTTTTGCTAAAAGTGCTTCGAGTATTATTTCATTATTTCCACTAAATACATAGGTACTCTCAAAAGGTATAATAATAACTTTACTTTTTGGAATAAAGTTATCTATAAATCTATTTAGTGCTTCATATCGAATATCATAGCGAAGAATATCGTCAGTAAAAGGTTTTCTTAAAAAAATAACTAGTAAATCAGAATCAGTTATTGCTTGTCGTATGACTCTTTCATGCGCTCTGTTAAATGGATTTCCTGTAAGCATTAATGAGCTTACAAATTTCGCATTAGTTTTTTTAATCATATCTTTGATTCGTTTTTTACTATCTTCTATAAGAGGATAGTCAACTTTATACTCACCACATACAGCAATTTCACCTAACCTTGTAGTAGTTTTTTTAACACCAGGATGGCTCTGGTCAGATGTTCCATATATATTTCTAAGTCTTTTATTTGTATCTATTTTAAAAGTTTCATCGACTCTTATATATCCTACTTTTTTATCTTCATTTATAAGATCTATAACTTCACCTTTTTGAATGTTTTTTAGGACTATAAGATTTTTTTTCCCAGTTGGTGCTAGAAGAAATGAAAATGGGAATGGTACACCCTTATAGAGTTTATTTGCATCAACACTCTTTGCCTCTTTTTTATTCATAAGTTTGTCAATAGGCTTTATGAGTCCAGCTTGAACAAGTGCTAGAGTAGATAGAGCTTCTGTGTCTATATAGAGTGATTTATTATTTTGCATCTCTATTTCTTTTTAAATAGTTCATACTTTTTCCTTTTCTCCCATAAACTTTTTCTTGATATTCCTAACTTTTTAGATAGTTCCGTATCTGGGAATTTATATTGAAAACTATTGACTATAAATTTAACATAGTCATCTATTGTTAGTATTTCGTTTTGGTCATATAACTTAGAGTCTGTATTTAAAGTAATTGTTTTAAATTCACTCTCTAACTCTGATGTTGTACAGAGTATAAAATTATAGTCTTTTAGTTTATCCAATAAATACTCTCTATCAGATTTTTTTAGGGCATGAATCTCTGTAATATAGAGAAGTGTTCTAGGAGTGCTACTTAAAAGCTTCTCTTTCCAGTTATTATCACCTAGAGGTAAAAATAGCATAAGTTGATTTTTACTCTCTGCATACTTAAATACAATTTTATCTACAAGTCTTTGATAGTTTGTTACAATTACTATAGGTGTTGTAAATTGTTCCATATCATAGTCTGTCTCTATCTCTTTAAGAAGATTATTCATGTACTCTTTGTAGAGTATAGTTTTTTTCTTCAAATCTTGATACTCTTGATAGTGATCTATCTTACGCATTAGCTCTTCTATCATAAATGGTTTCATTATATAATCTTTTGCACCAAGTTTTAGAGGTTCACCTACTGTATCATTATTAATATAGCTCACCATTAAGATGATTATTTTATCTTTAAATTTTGTTATGAGAGGAAATGTATTTTGTCCAGGTAGATTAGTAGATAGTAGATATACATCTCCATTACTATGTAAAGCCTCTTTTATAGAGGAGAATATTTCAGTATCAAAACCATTTTCATTTAATTTAGATGCTATACTTTGTGCCAAATAGAGTTCATTCTCTATAATGATAATTTTCATATACTATGTCCTAACTGTAATTTTTGTATGTTAAATTTGCTACTGAGTGTACTGTTACACCCTCTTTGCGTCCCACAAAACCCAACTTCTCTGCTGTAGTTGCTTTTATATTTACAAAGTTTTCTCTTATGCCAAGTAGTGAAGCTAAAGTCTTTTTCATCTTTGCTTTATATGGTAAAAGCTTTGGAGCTTCAGCCATAATGGTCATGTCCACATTACCAATGCTGTAACCAAATGAATTTACTCTTTTTACAGTGTCTTTTAGAAGTTCTTTAGAGTCTGCACCTCTATATTTTTCATCGGTATCAGGGTATAGCTCACCAATATCACCCATTCCAGCTGCTCCTAAAAGTGCATCTATTAGTGAGTGAATAGCTACATCACCATCGCTATGAGCTTTAAATCCATAAGGTACATCTATACTTACACCACAAAGAGACATCTCTTTACCATTTTCAAATGGATGTATATCTATGCCGTAACCAGTTAATGTTCTACTTGATGGCTTTTTTATGCAAGGAAGTTTCTTTAAGTCATCTTTTGTAGTAAGTTTATGAGCTAAGATAGATCCTTCTACAAAATGTACACTCTCCCCCAAAGAGGCTATGGCTGAAGAGTCATCTGTAAAGATTTGTTCTGTATTTAGAGCTTTTTTTAAAATTTTGGTAACACTTAGCTGAGGTGTTTGTACAATCTTCATCTTCTCTCTATCTATGGGCTTATCATCATAGTAGAGTGTATCTGTTACTAAAAGTGTAGGTACTACACATGAAGCTTCATCTTTAGCTTCTAAAATTCTCTCTATCATATCTTTAGGTACACAACATCTTGCTATATCACTTACCATAACAAACTTAGTCGTTACAATTTGTAGAGCATTTTTAAGGGACTCTTGTCTACTATCTCCACCTATAACAAACTCATAATTAGCAAAATTTTTCATATGAAGTATATCTTCAATAGATGAAACCACTATAATTTTTTCAAATTTAGCATAGCTTTCAAATTTCTCTGTAACTTGAAGCCATAGAGGTATATCACCACTATAGAGCCACTGTTTTTTCATGTAGTTTTGTGATTTTATGGAGTCCTTAGACTTTGAAGAGTCTATAAATCTTGAGGAGGTTCCAGCACCTAAAAGTATAAGGGTAGTGTTAGACAATTTCGCTCCTCTTGTGTTTCAAATAGTAACGGGATTATACAAGTATGAAGCTTTACCTTTTCTGTAAAAGTAACGAAAATATAATTTTAAATTTTAAAATAGTTTTTTACCCTATTTTAAATCTTGTTTTAAGATTTGATTGGTATAACTATCGACATAAAACTATTTTTAGGAATTATAAATGACACAAGAAAATGTATTAGAAGCATTGAAAAATGTAACATACCCAGGGTTTACTAAAGACATTGTAAGCTTTGGTTTTGTAAAAGATGTTGTTGTAGATGGAACAAGTGTTTCATTTACAGCTGATATTACATCATCAGCAGATGAAGTAAAAGCACAAATAACAGATGAAGCTACAAAAGAGCTAAAAAAACTGGGATGTGAAAACATAACAGTAAATATAAATGCTCCACAAGCACCAAAGCAGATGTCAAACTCAGTAAGTGGTAAAAATATAGCTCCACAAGTTAAAAACTTTGTAATGGTAAGTTCTGGTAAAGGTGGGGTTGGTAAATCAACTACATCTGTAAACTTAGCAGTTGCTATGGCAATGCAAGGTAAAAAAGTTGGTCTTTTAGATGCTGATATTTATGGACCAAATATTCCTCGTATGATGGGTGTAGCAGATCAAAAACCAGAAATAACTGGAAATAAAGTTCTTCCACTTAAAGCTTATGGTGTTGAGATTATGTCTATGGGTTCACTAATGGAAGCTGGGCAATCTCTAATTTGGAGAGGTTCTATGATAATGAAAGCCATAGAGCAGTTCTTAAGAGATATTTTATGGTCAGAACTAGATGTACTAGTAATCGACATGCCTCCAGGAACAGGTGATGCACAGTTAACACTTGCACAGTCTGTACCTGTAACAGCAGGTATTACAGTAACAACACCTCAAGAGGTATCGTTAGATGACTCTCGTCGTTCACTAGATATGTTTCAAAAATTACACATACCTACAGCAGGTGTTATAGAAAATATGTCAGGTTTCATCTGTCCAGAGTGTGATGCAGAGTCAGATATATTTGGTATGGGAACTACAGTTGCAGTTGCAAAAGAGTACGATACAGAATTAATAGCACAAATACCAATAGAACCTGCTATTAGAATAGGTGGAGATACAGGTATGCCTGTAACTTACCATAAAGCAGATTCTCAGACAGCTAAACGCTACCAAAAAGCAGCTAGTAATCTTTTAGCATTTATTGACAAAGTAAATGCAGAAGGTGGAGCAGATAACCAAGCTATACAACCAACTACACCACCAGGTGTAAGTGCTTGTAGTACAGGTGCATAATGCTTTTTTCATTAGAGTGTGAGAAAATCTTGCATTCTAATTTTTATAGGTATTTAGATTAATGATTATATAATTATATTCCTTGCTCTTTAAACCACTCTTCACATAGAAGCCTATAGACAACCTTATAGGCTTCTAGTTTATCTCTTCTCCACCCCTCTTTTTGAAAGTAGTTTGCTAACATATAGGCTTCATCTACAACAGATAGATTAAACTCTACACTAACAGTTGCTAAATCAAAATATAGGTCGTTTATGGTGGCAAACTCCCAGTCTATGAGCTTTAAAGCTTTTTTTGAAAATATAAAGTTTTTAGCATTTAAGTCATTATGGCATAAGACTAACTCTTTTGGGTATGCCTCTATGGTAGTAAAAGCCTTTTTAAGCTCTTCTGTTTGACTCTTAAAGAGAAATTTTAACTCTAACTCCTCTTTGTTTAACTCTATGCTATGGAGTTTTTTTAAAAGATATATAACACTCTTAATGTCATCTCTTAACAGCTCATATTTATGATAGCCCTCTAAAAACTCACAAACCATGTACTCTTTTTCTAATACTATGGGCTTTGCAGATATACCTTTAGCGTATGCTAGTTTTTGTATGTGAAACTCTAGCTCTCTGTCTCTATCTTGTAGTAGAAATTTTCGTAAAAGGTAAACACTGTTTTTATGGGTAAATTTATAGTTCTTATTTGAGTAACCCTGCTCTGGTAGCAAGGTACATTTTGAAAAATCAATCTTCACTAGAAAGCTCTACTGAGTATGCTTTAAGCCAAGAGTAGTAGGCGTAAATAGCCAAAATAACATAAAGTGTAAAAAGTACTATGGTTGCTAGATAGCCAGATTTCCAGTAGAGTACTATGGCTGTAGAGTCTATTACAATCCAATATATCCAGTTTTCAAGAACTTTTTTAGCCAACATCCAAGTGGCTATGACTGAAAATACCATTACAAATGTATCTAGGTAGGCAAAATTTGCTTTTGTATATGTGTCTGATAAATAACCTAAAATAGTAGTTAAAATTATACCAAAGAGTATAAGAGTAATATTTTTCTTTAAACTCCACTTTGTTACTTTAAGCTCTTCTCCACTCTCTCCACCACTACTCCATAACATAAAACCATAAACAGCCATAACCATGTAGTAGAAGTTTAAAAGGGATGAAGATACTAAAGCCCCCTCCCAAAAGAGTACTGTATAGATAATAGTACTTAAAAAAGCAAATAGCCAAGTCCAAGGAGACTCTTTAGCTGCTAGTAAGATGTATACTATACCAAAAAGTACAGCTAACCCTTCCCACGCAGACATTTGTAAAAATGCATTAGCTATGCTATTTAAAGAGAAATCCATTTCTATACGCTCCTATTAAAAATCATAAGTTAAAGTAAGACCTACTGTTCTAGGTGAGCCTAACTGTGTGTAGAGTTCAGTCTCATAAAAGTTAGATGGGTTGTTTCCAAAGCTACCAAAACCTCTTACAAAGTACTCTTCATCCGTTAAGTTTTTCACCCATAAATTAGCTGAGAAATTTCCATTTACATACTCTAGGCTAGAGTGTACTAAAGCATAAGCATCTGACTGCTCATTATGTCTATTTGAGTAGTAGTAAGAGCCTTTACCCTCAATGTTAGCTTTAAATGTCCAAGCATCTAAGAACATGTAGTCAAACCCAACATTATACTGATACTCAGGAGAGTTTGCAGGTGTTCTTCCATCTACATCTACAGATGTTGGGTTAGGGTCTGTATACTCATCAAACTTAGCTTTTAAAAGACCTAAAGTCGTAAAGAAGTGTAAAGAGTCATTTGCATAGTAGTCTAGTTGAGACTCCAAACCGTAGTAGCTTCCCTCAGCAGCATTTGCTAGGTAGTCTATGAACTCTGTACTTCCATCATCTCTAGTACCTACTACTGAACTTTTAACTTGTTGGTCTTTTCTCTTTCCATAAAAAACATTCAATCTGCTCTTTAAAGTGTTGTTAAAGTAGCTAGAGTTTAAACCTGCATCAAAGTTCCAAAGAGTCTCTGTCTCATACTCTTTTGCACTATCTTGTAGTCTATAGTCAGAGTTTACACCACCTGGTTTATAACCCTTAGATAGAGTTACATAGTAGAGGTTAGTTGCATCTGCTTGGTAGTTAAGACCTAGTTTACCACCACTTAACACCTCGTCTGTATCTATAGCTAAATCATAAGAGTCGCTATAGGTAGCATCCCAACTCTCTACTCTTAAACCTGCTAAAAGAGTTAGTTTATCTGATAGATGTGTATCTAACTGTCCATAAACTGCTATATTTTGGGTACTATAGCTAGATGTAAATGGAGCATCTAAGTAAGTGTAGTTTCTAGTTAAGTCTTCAGAGTAGTCTTTGTAGTAAACTCCAAAAGTCCAATCGGTAGTACCATTAAATATACGACCATCTATATCTGACACTAACCGTACATCAATATCTGCTTGTTCTCTATCTCTTACATACTCATCAAAAGAGCTATATGCCCAATCTGGGTCAAACTCACCAACATAAGACCAATCTTCATCATAAGAGTATGTCATATCTGACTTACTATAGCTCAAACTTGTAATTAAGTGCATTTTAGAGTTTAACTGATAAGTTGACTTTAGAGCAATAGCATCTGTTTTTTGTGTGTCTTCTCCCACCTGATCAGAGTGAGAGTCTCTTGAATTGTCAAGAGTCCAAGCATCATAACCATTGTCTATATCTACATGTACTAAAGTCAAATCAATAGTATGATTATCAGATACAAACCATTTTAACTTTGCTTTTGCCGATAGTTCGTCTATGTTGTTTGTATCTTCACGGTTTAAGTAACTGTTAGTCATGTAGCCATCACTTGTATTTTTATAGAGTGAAAATCTTGCTAAAAGTTTGTCTTGAACTATGGGTGTATTTAGAGCTATACCAAATGCTTTAGTGTTATACTCACCTACAGTTGCCTCTAAGTGTCCACCAAACTCATTTTGAGGGTCATTACTTTGAACATTTATAACCCCTGCCATTCCATTTGCACCAAAAGTTGTACCTTGTGGTCCTCTTAGAACTTCTATCTGCTTTAGGTCAAACATTGTAACACCTAAAGCACTTTGAGAAAAGTCTATGCCATCTACTATAAGACCTACCGATGGGTTTACAGGTGTTACAAATTGACTTCTCTCACCTATACCACGAATTTGAATATATTTTGCTTTTGAAGCACCTGAAGAGAAGTTTACATTTGGCTCACTAGAGACAGTCTCTAAAAAAGATTGCGATGCTTTATCGTAAATTTTCTCTTCACCTATAACACTTATGGAAGTACTAACTTGTGAAAGGTTCTGTTCTCTAAAGTCTGCTGAGACAACTATTGGGTCAAGGCTAATTTCATTAGCTACTATATTTGTACTTACAATTGCAGATAGTGCTACAAGTGAGATGGTTAATTTTTTGTTTGTCATTTTTTTCCTTAAATATTAAGGAAGAGTAGTGGAGTAAATAGTTTATAATTTATAGCTCATACCTCTTCCTTACGCTAGAGTTAACTAGGTCAAGTTCAACGGGTCAAGCAATTTGCTATCTCAACTTATGCTAGTTTGAATTAGCATAGCTCCCCGAGAGTGTTTGTAAAGAGTTTATACAAGAAAAAAGTTTTAACTAGGCTTAAATAAGTGGCTCTTTTCTATGTAGTTTTTTATTGACATAATTAAACTTTAAAGAGGAAGAGAGTTTTAATCTCTCATCTAAAAACTCTTTAGCCAAAGCAACAGAATTTTTCAAAGTCTCTTTTTTTGCTAAATTTGTTGCTATAGCAGATGA
>Ga0256827_10000653_pt1 | contig 21653 bp, 21 predicted proteins | sample CV84metaG_FD_185977 | JGI IMG/M metagenome (GOLD analysis project Ga0256827, IMG submission 185977) | Hydrothermal vent microbial communities from East Pacific Rise, Pacific Ocean - CV84 | ecosystem: Environmental > Aquatic > Marine > Hydrothermal vents | place: Pacific Ocean: East Pacific Rise... | reverse complement strand
TGGCGGATATTGCTATTGGGACGTTGACTGGAGCTGCTTCTTCGGGGCAGGGGGCGATCAGTTATGTGATCGGAGAGGGGTTACTGGATCAGGGGGTTACGGTGTATGCAGTCTCTGCGTTTATCCTTGCGTGGGTGACGCTTGGGTTTATCCAGCTGCCTGCTGAGATGAGTGTGTTTGGGGTGCGGTTTACCGTATGGCGGAATGTGTTGACACTCATTAGTACCGTGGCGGTCTCCTATCTGGCAGTGGCGACCACAGGAGTACTCTCATGAAGAAGCCTCAGTTCAAAGGGCTCAAATTCCTCCTCATTGTAGCAGTGATCTATCTAGGGATCATCGTACTCGATAGTGACAAACTCCCTATGATCTGGTCTGAATTTGTCTCTATCTGGGTGAAGATCCTGCCGATATTTGCGCTTATTATCATCCTGACCACGCTCATCAACTACTTTCTGAAGCCTAAGCACATCATCAAACACCTCGGAGAGGAGAGTGGGGTGATGGGTACGGTCTATGCCATCATCGGAGGGATACTCAGCCATGGGCCGATGTATGTCTGGTATGGGATGCTGGAGGATATGAGAGAGCATGGACTACGTGACGGGCTGATCGCTACCTTTCTCTATGCCAGAGCGGTCAAACTGCCGCTACTGCCGTTTATGATCGGGCTCTTCGGGGTGACCTTTACGATAGTGATCAATCTCTATATTCTTCTTTTTGCAGTTTTACAAGGAAAAATCATAGACAACATCCTGCGTAAAGATTCGTAAAATGCAACTTTGTGTGCTATAATATACAAAAATACACGTAAAGGGCTATCATGCTGATTACCAATATAGAGTACCTTCCCGGGAAAGAGATCAAAGAGCACTATGGTGTAGTATCGGGATCGTCGGTACGTGCCAAGCATGTAGGACGAGATATTGCTGCCAGTCTGAAAAATATCTTTGGCGGAGAGCTTAAAGGCTATACGGAGCTACTCAGTGAATCCAGAGATGAAGCGATGGGGCGTATGGTAGCCCAAGCAGAGTCTTTGGGAGCCAATACAATCCTCAATGTACGCTTCTCTACCTCCTCGGTCGCAGCAGGGGCTGCGGAGCTCTACGTCTATGGTACGGCAGTCAAGGCAGAGTGATGGAGCAGTTAATACTCTTTGCTGTGCTGGTACTGTTGGGGTACTTTTTTGGCAGAAGAGCAGAGCGGAAACATCTGCAGTCGATCAGAGAGCGGGAAGAAGCATTTCGTCAATTGCCTACGATTATGCTCAAAAAGCCACTTGATCCGGAGGCGATAGAAACGTACAGGTTAGTGAACGGTAGTGCGGTGATAGCCATCGATTACTTCAAAAAATTTGTAGCCTCCCTGATCAATCTCTTTGGTGGCAATATGATCAGCTATGAAAGTCTTGTGGATCGTGCTAGACGAGAAGCGATCCTGAGGATGAAAGAGGCAGCCGGAGATGCCAGTGAGATCATCAATGTACGTATTGAGACCAGCTCCATCTCCAAGAGTGCCCAGAAGAGCGTCGGTGCAGTAGAGGTACTGGCATATGGTACTGCAATCTATAGGAAAGACGGCTAACGCTCGAGGGGAGGGAGGATAAATGTATCGAACAAGGTTGCCGGATGATACGGTCAACATAAGCCCATCTAATCCCTTGGTCACGGTCTTTAAATTGCTAGTGGCACTGGTGCTGATAGCGACTATTGCGTACTTTTCGCTCAACTATCTGATCAATATCACTGTCTCTTCTATCACACCGGATCAGGAAGCAAGACTGGAGAAACTATTTGTCACTGAAGACAATATCACTGATACCAATAGTAGCTACCTGAAACGGGTAACCAGACGCTTGACACGCTGTGCAGCACTTCCTTATCCTATTCATATCCGTATCATGGAAGAGTCCGAGCCCAACGCCTTTGCTGTACCTGGAGGGGTGATCTATATCACACGTGGTATCTTGAAAAAAATGGAGAGTGAAAATGAACTGGCATTTATCATTGGGCATGAACTGGGGCATTTCAAACACAGAGACCATCTGCGGGGCATGGGGTATAAGCTGATAGTAGGGATGCTTGGCCTCATGCTGGGTAGTGACTATGGGGCAGCCACACAGATGACGCTGGGTATTGGGTCTTCCAGGCACTCCCAATCAGCAGAGTTTGCGGCAGATGCTTTTGGTCTGGAGGTGATGCAGTGCGCCTATGGTTCAGTGTCAGAGGCTACCAAACTGTTTGAGAAGATGGATACAGGGCATGAATGGCGCTATTTTATGGCGACACATCCAGGATTTAAAGAGCGGGTAAAGAGAATGAGAGAGAAGATAGTAGAAAAACATTTTGATACAGACAGTAGAACAATACCACTTGGAAAGATATGATTTAGGGTAGTCTCCGAAGAGTGTACCCCCACCCGTCACTATGCTACCCAAAAATCAAAAAATACCTATTATCAAATGATAATAAGTGGAAAATGAGTACAATGATTAAAATATATGTAGTAATATGTCACAAGTGTAAAGGGGGATATAGATGATAGAATTGAAAGTATTTGCAGGTGACTATGTGACATTTGATGCAGAGGAGTGGAAAGAACTGGAAGAGAAATTGGAATATACAAGCTACAAAAAAGGTGAGATGATTCATTTTTCACATGATATCTGGGATGCACTTTACTTTGTCCGTTCCGGATTGATTCGTTCATGCCTTGTGACGGGTGCAGACAAGGCATCTACGCGCCAACTTCATTTTAACAACAATAAAGCAAATATACTTAATCTTTTTGTTGTTGATTATACCAGTATGAGCAAGCAGATACCCGGTACCATAGGATTTGAAGTGCTGGAAGATTGTGAACTGGTCAGAATCAGTACCGAGACGATCGATTATCTTCACAGTATCTCTAAAAAGTGGGAAAGGTTCAGTCGCATGCTCCTTGAATCTGCCTATATGGAATCTTCGGCATTTTATCAGTCTATTATCAATAGACCGGCAAAAGAAAATTATCTGCATATTCGTGACAATATGTCTCATCTGATAGATCTGGTACCGCAGTACCATTTGGCTACCTATATCGGTATTACCCCGGTATCACTCTCCCGGATCAAGCAGGAGGTGGAGTCTGAAACATAAAATCCTACCTTCTTTTTTTATAAAATTTCTCTTTGAATGTATCAAATTCACCTTCTGATATCGCTTCTCTCATCTGTTTCATAAGGTTTAAATAGTAGTAGAGGTTGTGGATAGTGCCCAGTCTAAAGTAGGTCAACTCTTTGGCTCTGATGAGGTGACAGAGGTAGGCTCTGGAGTAGGTTTGACAGACCATGCATCCGCACTCCGGATCGATAGGAGCTTCATCTTCTTTGAAGCGGGCTGCTTTGATATTGATCTTTCCAAATGAGGTAAAAAGTGTACCATTTCTGGCATTTCTGGTGGGCATCACACAATCAAACATATCAACCCCTCTGGCTACGTTCTCTACTAGATCCTCAGGCGTACCTACACCCATGAGATAGCGAGGTTTCTCCTCAGGCATAAACTGTGTCACCCATTCAACTGTATCATACATATCCTGATTGGCTTCTCCGACACTGAGACCCCCGATGGCAAATCCATCATAGTCCAGCCGGCATAGTTCAGTCGCAGATTTCTCTCTGAAGGCTTTGTCTGTCCCTCCCTGTATGATAGCAAAAATATTCTGCTCAGTACCGATGCCTTCTGCCTGCTTGGCTCTAAAGTAGGTGATAGTCTCTTCTGCCCAACGGGTGGTGCGCTCGATACTCTCTTTGATCCTTTTCTGCTCTGCCGGAAGTGCGATCAGATCATCAAGGATCATCATAATATCGGAGCCTAGATTGAGCTGGATATCGATAACCTTTTTGGGTGTAAAGTAGTGTTTTGAGCCATCAATATGGCTGCGAAAAGTAATACCCCCTTCGTCTATTTTGACATTGTCCGAGAGAGAGAAAGCCTGAAATCCACCACTGTCCGTAAGAAAACTTTTTGGGAAGCGTGTAAAATTATGCAGTTTGCCCATCTTGGCTACCGTCTGGTCACCGGGTCGAAGATACATATGGTAGGTATTTGCCAGAATGATCTGTGGTTGGATAAAACTTTGTAGATCACTGGCATCTAGGGACTTGACAGCCCCCACAGTCCCCACTGGCATAAAAACGGGTGTCTGTATGGTGGAGTGGGCTGTTTGAATGGTGCAGGCTCTTGCTGTGCCATCTCTCTTATCTATCTGAAATTCCATTATGGTATAATCCTCTTTATATAATCCGAGATTATTTTTATATGAATTATATCCTAAAAGAGAAAAATGAAGCATATACTTATCTTGGCAGACGGTTTGTCTGCTGAGCATTTTATTAACCGTATTAACCAGAAGCGGACAGGCGACAACCGTTTTGTAGTGGTAACGCCCAACCCACAATTTCCTTTACCCGAGAAGTTTGTGGTGGATATTGAGGTGCATGTTTTTGATCCCACAAGCTATAGCAAACTGCGAGAAGTACTCCATATCAATCCGTTCAGCATGGTATTTGTGATCCTGGATTCTCCTGAAGAAACCAGAGAGTCATTGAAGAATATACGTATAGTAGATGAGAAGATACGTACCTATCTTTTAGATCATTGGGATGTATTTGACGAGTCTGACGAGTCTTATACGCAGGTGTTTAATATCCATCAATTGATAGCAAACAGGCTTTTTGATCATCTGCCCAACGTACCTTTGGTAGCACAGAATGTGGGTTTGTCAGAAGGTGAGATCATGGAAGTAGCCGTACCGTTTGGCAGCAGTTTCGCCTACAGACATATCGGTTCGATCTCTCAGGTCAAGTGGCGGATCGTAGCGCTCTACCGAAACGCCAAACAAATCCTCCCGACTGCTGCAACCATGATCAAGCCGCAGGACACGATACTGATCGTAGGAAAACCCAATATTTTGAACAATATCTATCTCAGGGTGATTAACAAAGAGGGGCTTTTCCCTGAACCTTTCGGTAAAAATCTTTACCTGATTTTGGATATGGCCTTTGATGCAGGTCAGGCAATCAACTATATGCATGAAGCACTCTATATGAGAGAGAGACTCGATGGTCGTGAGCTTATCATCCGGGTGATTAACCCAGGTGATTTTAAACTCCTAGATGAGATAAAAGCACTGGCAAATGGTAACATTGAGGTTGTTGTTGACTATGCAAGTGAGGATGTCCTTACGACGATTACTTCAGATATGCAACGCTATAACATTGGACTGCTCTTTACTAGTATGGATACTTTCGGTGGTGATAAGCTGTCAGCAGAGCTGTTTGCATTGAAAAAACTAGTCTATATATTTGGAGATACCCCTCTCTATACCGTGACGAGCTCTGTGGTGTTGATGAGTGAGGATGAAGAGATGGAGTCGATCTCTTCCACAAGTTTTTATATCTCTGAGACACTGGGATTTGATCTTTGCCTGTGCAACTTTGATCCAGAGGGAGATTTTGAGAGCAGAAAAATAATCGTAGAGCACTATGAGACACTCTCCCATGCTACGCACTACCCTATAAAAATCAAAGAGAAGAAGGTCAATCCTGTCAGGGCATTGTCTGAAATGAAGAGTATCCTTCAGATCGCTCCGTTGACCTATGATTTAAATACAGGCTCTCTCCTCTCTCTGTTTTCTACCAGATCCAAAGACCATCTCCTCAATAGTACCAAGCATCCAAAGCTACTTATCCCGGTTGTGTTGGAGCAGTAGTTCTTAATGGAGTTTAAGTTAAAATAAAGGGAAAAATATCCTTTTTAGAATATCTCTTTATCACAAGGAAAGTCATGATAGTACCTATCACATTAAACCTCCAAGAGCCAATCACCTATGATATTACTATCCATCCACTTCCTGATCTTGTGTTTGACCGGAAGGTGGCTGTCATAACAAATCCAACAGTTTCAGCACTTCATCTGGACAGATTGCTGGAGAGTATATCCGCACCACAGGTTGAAGTGGTGACAATACCGGACGGGGAAGCATTTAAGACACTTGCAACAGTAGAGTCTGTACTGACTGCCCTTTTTGAGGCAAAATTTGACCGAAAATCTCTGCTGATCGCTTTTGGCGGGGGTGTGATCGGAGATATGACAGGGTTTGCTGCAAGTCTCTATCAGAGAGGGATTGATTTTATTCAGATCCCTACTACGCTGCTGAGTCAGGTAGATGCCAGTGTAGGGGGGAAAACAGGGGTAAACAACCTATACGGGAAAAACCTCATAGGTGCTTTTTATCAACCCATGGCAGTGTATATTGACCCCTATTTTTTAACAACACTTCCTCAGAGAGAGTTTGCTGCTGGCATCGCTGAAGTAGTCAAGATGGCAGTGATGTTCGACAGTGATTTTTTGGCATACCTGGAGATGAATAATCTCAAAGAAGAAGCAGTGATCAAAGAGATGATCAGGCGTTCTGTCACACTCAAGGCAATGGTAGTGAATCAGGATGAGAAGGAAGCCGGTATCCGTGCAGTATTGAACTACGGACATACCTTTGGACATGTGATAGAAAATGAGACCCGTTATGCCAAATATCTGCATGGTGAGGCAGTCGCGATAGGGATGGTCATGGCAAATGCATTGGCGGTAGAGCTTGGACTCATGTCGCAGGAGGAAGCCCATAGAGTCTTGAATCTATTGCAGAACAATGGTTTGCCTACAGACTATAGGATCCAAGATGTGGATCGTTTTTATGAGCACTTCTTTTTAGACAAAAAGAGCAACCGTGGCAAGATCAAGTTTATCTTTCCTAACGGTGCATTGGGTACGTATGTAATGAGAGATGATATTGATGAAGACACTGTCAAAGCAGTTTTGGATCGTTTTGGAGAAGGCGCATGATAAAGCAGCTTTTTTTGGCACTCTCTCTTTTCTGTGCAAGTGCCATATCTGCAGAAGTCAACCATACCGAATCCAATAGTTCCCTGCAATCGACCAGAGGGTTAAATGTCTTGATATCAGAGTTGCAAAAGATAGAATCCAAAGAGGTAGAGGGGAACGTCTGGACCAAGATATATAGCAACTACCAAACATACAAGAAGCTTAAAATCAAAGAAGAAAAGCTCATTAGGAAAAACTATCGCCTCAAAAGAATCAAGCATCGAACAAGTGATGAGGAAGAGACATACAAAAAGAACAGCATAGAGCTACAGACACTGAAGGGAAAGCTAGAATTACTCAAAGAGTTTGAAGAGGACCCTTTCAAGCGGGTGATAGAGCCTCCACAGATCGAGGATGCACCGGAGGTAGGAAATCCCGTAGGAATCTTGGGTGCAATTTCCTATAAGAAAAAACTTACAGAACAGCAAAAAAGATATGAAATCGCCTATCAATCTCTACTTGATGAAGTGGAAACACTCAAAGAAAAGCAGGCTATTCTGATCAAAATAGTCACACTGAAACCCAGTGATAGCATGCTTTTACAGAAGATACAGGATGTGCAGGGTGAGCTGGATACCTTCACTCCGGTACTTGAGATATTTGAGACCACTAAAGAGGTATATAGTAAAAAGCTGGAAGAAGCAAAACTCAAGCTGGATGCAGATATACAGCAAGAGTATGAAAAGATGCTCAAGATCGCAGGTGTGATGCTTGTCTTTTTCCTTCTTTTCCTGCTGACAAAGTACCTTGTGCATCGTTATATGGTGAATAAAGACAGCTACTATACGGTCAATAAAGCTGCCAATTTTGTCTTTTTGACCATTATGGTACTGGTACTGCTCTTTGCTTATATCGAAAATGTCAGCTATATGGTGACGGTGATCGGATTCGCCTCCGCAGGTATTGCGATCGCGATGAAAGACTGGTTTATGTCATTGATGGGCTGGTGGGTGATCGTGATCGGTGGTAGTATCCATGTGGGTGATCGTGTCAAGTTTGTCCGAAATGGAATGCAGTATGTAGGGGATATCGTCGATATCTCACCACTTCGGATGACGATGCAGGAGGATGTGACCCTGACTACCTTTATGGATAACCGCCGTTCAGGAAGGATCATCTTCATCCCTAACAACTATATCTTTACTGATATGGTCGCCAACTACTCTCATGCCGGATTGAAAACGGTCTGGGATGGTATTGACTTTACCGTTACCTTTGATTCCAATATTGAAAAAGCCGTCTCTATTGCCAAAGAGGTAACCAAAAAGTACTCCAAAGGCTATACCGATATTACGCGTAAACAGCTCAACAAGCTCAGAAGCCACTACCATATCAAAAATACCAATGTGGAGCCGAGGATACTCTCTTTTATAGAACCTCATGGTATGGTGATCTCTGCTTGGTACCTGACCAATGCTTATGCCACGCTGACATTGCGTAGTAAGATATCGCTTGAGATCATACAGCGTATTCAGGAGAGAGACGATATTGAGATCGCCTACCCTACGCAATCGTTCTATATCAATAACAGTATACCAAGACCTGATCTTCCAGCTGTAGAAGCAGATCCAAAAGAGATACATGAACCGTAAAAAGAGAGTATATTTTAAGACTTTCGGGTGTCGTACCAATCAGTTTGATACCCAAGTAATGATGAGTAGGCTAAAAGATTTTGAATTAAGTTTTGATGAAAATCAAGCGGATTTAATCCTAGTGAACTCCTGCACTGTTACCAATGGTGCAGACAGCTCAGTCAGAGGATACATCCATGCAATTCATAGAAAAAATCCAGAAGCCAAAGTAATTTTGGCAGGCTGTGGCTCTCATTCAAAAGGGGAGTCTCTCTTTGACGATGGCAAAGTATTTGGTGTGATGGGACACTCTGAAAAAGAGAACATCAATGCCATGCTACAAAAACCGGAGCGTTTTTATGAGATCGGTGATCTGGAGCATATCGATACTACGATCGTCGAGGAATTTGTCGGTAAGAGCAGAGCATTTATCAAGATACAGGAGGGGTGTGATTTTGCCTGCTCCTACTGTATCATACCTTCTGTGCGGGGTGCTGCCAGAAGTCATAGCGAAGAGACAGTGATCGCACAGGTGACAAAGCTGGCTAGTAATGGCTTTGGAGAATTTATTCTGACGGGTACCAATGTGGGAAGCTACGGTAAAGATCATGGAAGCTCTATGGCAAAACTACTTAAAAAACTCTCCCAGATCAGAGGTGTCCGACGTATCCGTATAGGAAGTTTGGAGCCCCTGCAGATTGATGCAGAGTTCATGGAGTTGCTACAGGAGCCTTGGATGGCAAAACATTTGCATATCGCGCTACAGCATACGAGTGACAAGATGCTTCGCATGATGAACCGGCGCAATAACTTCCCCTCCGATAAGATACTCTTCGAGAAGCTTTCCGATGCAGGGTATGCCTTGGGTACGGACTTTATTGTAGGGCATCCTGGTGAAGATGCATCCGCATGGCAAGAAGCAGTGGAGAGACTGGTAGATCTGCCCTTGACCCATGTACATGCCTTTACCTACTCCAAACGAGATGGTACGGTTGCTGCCAAGATGGTAGAGGGTATCCGGGGAGATATTGCCAAAGAGAGACACAAAGAGTTAACCGCACTTGTTTCTGAGAAAAACTACCATTTTAGAAAAATGCACACTGCTGGACTCGATGTACTTCTGGAAAGTGGTAAAGAAGGACTGTATAGAGGGTTTGACCAGTATTTTAACCGTATTACTGTGGAGAGTGAAGAGGAGTTGAGTGGTAACTGGCTTTTGCTCAATGATATTACGGCTGATGTAAAGGGGAACCGCATAGCATTGTAGTATAGCAGCATGAGGGATTTCTCCGCGGGGGATCCTATGATATTTTTTCTTTTGATGCATAGAGTAGGGCATCTACTCTTGCCATAAGACTTTCATGCGTATCACTGACCCTGAAGTCTGTGACACCAAAACTGCAACTCATTTTAATATCCGAAGTAAAGGGGTGTGCACGAATCAACTGATCAAGGTTTCCAGCAAGCTTCTTGGCAGTTTCTTCTGCTGTATTGTGTAGAATAATGATAAACTCATCCCCTCCCCACCTACACAAAGTATCGCTCTTACGAATAGCATGGGAGGTCACCTCTGCCAATTCCTTCAGGATAGTATCTCCTGCCTTGTGTCCATACTGATCATTGATTTGTTTGAAACCATCTATGTCAAAAAATATGAGGCTGAGCGCATAGTGGTGCCTTTTTGCCAATTCGATCTCTTTGTCCAGTGTGATATCGAACATATATCTGTTGTAGGTAGAGGTGAGGCTATCAATGGTTACCAATGTTTTTAGTTGTTTTGTGACTTCATTTTTCTTGGAGATCTCTCTTTTGAGAAGATAGAGCCACACAGAAAAGAAGAAAAAAAGAATTGCAGAGCAAGTAAGCAGAAGATAGAAATAGGAGCGAGATATCTTTTTCTCCTGTTTGACGGTCACCCATTTTTTACTTATGATATCTTTCTCTTCCTGTGTGATGGCATCAATAGCTTTGTTGATCAGTGGCAGTAGCATCTCATAGTCTTTTCTGATCATAATACTGATAGAAAAATACGAGGAGAGGCTACCGGATATTTTGAGATTTGGAAATGCTTCTTTGTTGAGTTTGTAGGCAACAACAGGTAAAATTTCAATAGCGGCAAATGCCTCTCCTTGATTGACTGCTTGCAGCGCAGCATTGATTGAATCCAAATAGGTAACATGAAGATCGGGATACTGTTTTTGAAGTATATCAGCCGTGGTATAGTTTTTCCCGACAACAATGGTTTTGTTTTTAAGTAGATTAATATTATCTATAAAACCAGCATCATTTTTTGTGACGATTACAACCGGATAGTTTGCGTATGGTTTAGAAAAAGAGGCATAAGAAAGCCTGTTTTGCGTAGTTTGTGTAGCGATGGTTATGTCATGGGTATGGTTTTTGATGGCATGTAGAACTTCTGTCCAATTTTTGGCTAGAGTACATGTGCTTTTGATATGTAGTTTTTGCCGGATAAGTTGCCAATAATCTATTCCGATACCCACAAGATGTTGATCCTCCATGAGGTTGAAAGGAGCCCATTGGGCCGTAGAAATACACTTGAGTGGATATTTTTCAATCAGTGCCTGCTCTTGAGAAGAAAGTGTCAATGCATAAGTCATGGTAAAAAAAAGTAGAAGCAAAAGGACTATTCTTTTCATACTAAATACCCCCATGTGGACATGCACTCTATCCAATTCTATAAAAGAATATGTAAAAGAAAACTGAAAAGTAAGAGAGAAGTTTATTATTCTTGTAAATATTTTTGAACAAAATAATCAAATGCAATGGGTTTTTCAAATAGATACCCTTGATATATGAGGTTTGGATCAATATCCTTGAGTACTTTTTTCTGTTCTTTTGTTTCAATACCTTCAATAATGATTGTGTAGTCAAACTTTCTTCCAATATCCAACATGGTCTTTATCAGCATGATGTCATCTGGTTTGTCTTGAATATCCTTGATAAACTCTTTATCGATCTTGAGTGTATCAAAGGAGAGTTTTTTGAGGTAGGAAAGAGAGGAATACCCTATGCCAAAGTCATCTATCGCGCAGTTGATACCCTCTTCTTTGAGAGAGTTAATAATCTCCTGGGTCCCTTCAAAATTATCGATAAGAGATTGTTCGGTGATCTCTATCATCAGCTCGCCTCTCTGAATACCATGTTTTTTCAGAATGGAGAGCAGTTCATCCACAAAGTGATTGACCAGTAGCTGCTTGGCATCCACATTGACAGAGATATATTTCAAATGCCACCTTCCTGCACACTTCAGTTCTGAGATGTTCGCACATATTTCTTCAATGATCCACCATGTAATGGCAGAGATGGTACCGGTCTCGATAGCTGTAGGGATAAATCTGTCCGGTGAAAGTAAACCGTACTTTGGATGTTCCCATCTGATCAAACATTCTGCGGCAATCAATGTATCACTTTTGATGGAAACCAATGGTTGCAGATAGAGCTTTAGCTGCTTCTGCTGAATTGCAAATGCGAGATCGTGTTGTAGTAAAAAAAGTTCTTTTCGTTCTTGATCTAGTCTTGTATCATAGTAAGAAATGCGTCGGTGAGGGTTTTTTTTGGCTTGATACATGGCGATATCGGCGTGCCGTATGACCTCTTCCATATCGATTTTCCCTGGCTCTATGATCACTATACCAATACTGGTATGCATGGTAAGGCTGATGGAATCGAGTATAAAAGGTTCCTTAAAGATTTCTTTGATTCTTGTTACATATATTGGTACTTTGATATCCAGTTCATGGGATACCACTGTAACAAATGGATAAAAAATGATAAACTCATCTCCACCAAATCGACTGACAACACAGTGTTCCCCGGAGAGCTCCTGAAGGCGTTTTGCAATACAGATGAGAAGTTCGTCTCCTGTTTTGTGGCCCAGAGAATCATTGATATACTTAAATTTATTGAGATCAAGATAGAACAGTACGGAGTAAAATTCTGCATGCTCTTTCTTCTGGGTAAAAGCTTCCATATAGGCCTTTAATCCTCTACGGTTGAGAAGCGAGGTAAGATGATCATGCTTGGCATTAAATTCAAGTTCTGTCAGGGCAGTATGCTCCTTGGTTTTGTCCTGGAGCATACCTACTACACCTTCTATCTCACCTTCTATGTTGCTAAAGGGGAAACAGGTAAGCTCTATCCAGAGCATTTTTCCTTTTCTTGACTGATATGTGCCGTGGTAGATCTGTGATCCAAATTTCAAAGCCTTTTTCAGTGTTGGCAACACATACTTACCCGGAAGCAAGTTAATATCAAGTCCGATGATTTCTTCTCTGTCCGAATCAAAGAGTCTAAGAAGGTCACTGTTAGCATCAGTGATTTTGAGGTTTTTATCATAAGAAAATATTGCCATGGGAGCTGCTTGAAAAAAATTATAGATCAAATTATTTTTTATTTTTAATGCTTGTTTGACTTTTTTGATCTCTATGTTTTTCTGCTTTATCTTTTCTTCTTGTCTCAGCTTTTGGATGCTAATATATATTTTACTGCCAAGATAGATGAGTAGAGTCACCGAAGTAAAGAAATAAAGTTCAGTGCCATAGAAAAGCATACCCAAAATAAGAGGCATGGTAATAATAAAAGAGTACTGCAGACTCAGGCGACTGTCTGTGGAAAATGAGGTACTTGCACCACTGGAAAAACCCAAAAGAAGTACCAAAACAAAAAGATGGTGTCCGATATTGGGATCGATCAAGAGTGTTGCAACGCCAATGACGCTAGAAAGACTAGCCGTGGCAAGCGCACCAAAGATAAATCTTCGATACCATCCCTGTAACGTATATCTCTGATTTTCTTTTCTGAACAATACCCCATTGTAGAGCCGATAGCTTAGTAGTAACAAAAGGAGTGCATTCCACAGAAGTATGAAGGATCCAAAGGTGGGAAACAGTACATAGGTGACAAGAGGACTAAATATAGCTATGAGAATGAGACTTTTTTCGGATATTGTATACAGCGTATCTACAAAAGTAAAGTCTATTTCTGGTGGGCGCATGAGCGCATTAAATTTTTTTAGATATTGCATGACTTAATTGTATCTAAAAAATGTCAATTACCAAAAACGAAGAAAAAGTCCTATAGAGAGTGAAAGCAATAGGGTAATTGCGAAGAGCAAAGGGTTATGCCACGTGTCTCGGATAGAGATCCGACTCTCTAGCCAATCCACTATTTTCATCGCGGGAAAAACCATAAACAGCAGCATAACAACACTAAACACCAAGGTTAAAACAATGTTAATCATGTGTGAGTGCTCCTATAGTCCGTAGTAGGTGTGTACAAAATGTACCTCTCCCTGATTTTCCAGAGGGATAGTTTTGACCGCTGTGCCATTGTTGTCTTTGATAAGGAGTGTCGTGTTATTGATTTGAAGATGCTGTTTTCCCCATCTTTTTTCTAGGAATTCAAGTCTGTGAAAAACTTCCATATTGTCGGGTTTTTCTTTAAATGATTGATCCTCTTTACTCATGATCTGTAAGCCACCAAATCGTTTATCCAGATAGTAGGGGCTGTATTGTTTGATGATCTTGTAGACACGTTCATTTTTGGAGCTTGGTTTGCTTTGGAGATAGGCCCCGACACCAAAAAATAGAAAGCCAATGCTCAGGGCAATAAAAAGTATTTTTTTCATAGTGGATACCACGCTTGTTGTAATTTTTTCTTAGTATAGGTAGTTTTGATTAAAAGTGGCTTGACAGGCATCAATATGCTTTATGCTATGCTATGCTACTATACTTTTTAAAAAGGCACATGTATATGCAAAAGTTTTTTATTCTAGAGGGTGGATATCTACTCATCGGTTTCTTTATTTTAGGGATTGCACTTTTCGTCAGTACGCGCCCATTTATGTCTAAGGGAGCCTATAAAAAGGGACTTATGGTGACAGCACTTGTTGTGGCTGTTTTTATCGGGGGACACTACAGTATCACCACATCAAGAATGGATGAAGTCAGGAGTGCATTTGAGCAGGATAGACAAATCATTTGTGAGAGTAGAATGCTGCGAAAGGCTGCCCAGACTGTGACTGTGCAGAAATCAAAGAATTGGTCTTTGGGTGATAATGATCGTTTTACTTCACCCAATTTCGCAAGACCTTTTCACAGTGCGCGCTGTATCGTCAAATAGTCCTCTGCTGCCATTGTGCAGCAAACTTTCGTTTCTTTTCCTTCTTCCTTGACTTGAGTCAACTATATTTTCTGTATAAATTGTCATAATACCCTTATGCTTTGTAGCTATCCTCACTAGAGGGTAGCTATGTGCAGAAAATATTCAAAGGGGTTCCATGGAGCAGTTATACTTTAGACCAGAGATAGCGCCGGATCAGTTCCTGCCTATTTTTGTCGTTTCCACGCTTGTACTTCTGTTTGGTGTAGGGTATGCCGCTATCATTACCCTCTCCAAAATGGGATTTTTCTCAAAGAAGTGGCACTCTGTTGGATATTTGATGTGGGCATTGCAGGCATACAGTCTATACGAACTCTCTGTTTTGATCCAGAGTAGTCACTTTACCTCCAAGGTACTGATGGTAACGATGGTGGCGTATCTTTTCATTCCGCATCTCTACTTTTATCTAATAGAAGAGTCGGAGAAGAGATACGAGGACAAGCAGAGTTCAACACAACACAATTAAGGAGGAGACATGGCTAAGGAAAATCTTTCCGTCTGGACCAGTATATCATTCTGGCGTAGATCAGCAGCATGGGTAACAGGATTTGCATCTATACTATTGATCTGGCTGACATTTGATACACTGGGGCAGATAAGCATGGGTACAGAGGAAGATCTTGCAAAAGGTATTGCAAAAAGAGTACCTGCTGCAACTGTGATCAATTATCATATTGATTACAAAATGAGTGAGAAAAGAGGACATGAGGTGCCAGTCATTGGTAAAAAGCAACTATTTTTTGGTAAAGAGTGGAGCGTAGAAGATGCAGCAGCGTTGTTGCACCTGGGTAAATTGACATCTCAGGCGAAGAACTGCATGAACTGTCACACATTGCTGGGTAATGGTGCGTACTATGCACCAGATCTTACTAAGGCATGGCTGGATCCAGCATGGCAGGCAGGTGGTGCTTTGCAGCCAATGACAGGTAAAAATACAGTGGAAGAGGCGATGGCAGAATTTTTAATGCACCCTTCACAGTATCCTACACATGCACGAATGATGCCAGATCTCAAGATCACTGCTGAAGAAGCAAAAGGCTTGGTGGCATTTTTGAAGCACATGAGTAGTATTGATACCAATGGTTTCCCTAGAAACTTCTCCAAAACGGTAGAACAATTCAAAGCAGGAGGCACTAATGCTCACTAGTATTAAAACAAATTCATTTGCGGGCAACAAAGGCAAAGAGCTTGGAATGATGTACTTTAGGGTGGCACTTGTACTTTTCGGTGCACAACTGTTGATGGGGCTTATCGCCGCGATTCAGTTCCTCTATCCAGCATTTCTTTTTGAACTGTTTGACTTTTCTGTTGCTAGAATGGTGCATATCAATGCACTGGTTGTCTGGATGCTGTATGCAATGATCGGATCGACCTATTATATGTTGACAGATGAGACAGAGCATGAAGGTGTAGCAATGGGGCTTGGAAAGCTGGGCTTCTGGGTACTTACACTGGCAGTGACTATTGTCGTTCTTGTCTATATCTTTATTCAGATCGGACCGGGTAAAGAGTCTACTATATGGCTGATCAACGAAGGACGAGAGTATATTGAAGCGCCTAGATGGGCTGATATCGGTATTGTCGTTGTTGTACTTATCTTTTACTGGAATATATTTGCTACTTTCATGGCAGGTAAGAAAACAGGTATTATGACCGTAATGGTTGCAAACCTTCTCGCACTGGCTGGCCTCTATCTGGCAGGTATGTTCTTCACGGACAATATCTCTATGGATCAGTTCTGGTGGTGGTGGGTGATACACCTATGGGTGGAAGCGACATGGGAAGTATTCGTAGGAACACTTGCTGCGTATGCCTTGATCAAGATCATCGGTGCAAAACGTGAAGTAGTTGAAATGTGGCTATGGATCGAAGTCTTAATGCTATTTGGTTCTGGTATTCTTGGCCTTGGTCACCACTATTTCTGGATCGGTACACCTGAGTACTGGTGGGAGATCGGTGCGCTCTTTTCGGCACTTGAACCTGTACCATTGATTGCCATGTTCGTTCATGTCCTTTACGACTGGGGTAAAGAGCAGGGTATCAATGGTGAAAAACCAGCGATTAATAATGGACCAGCTATGGCATGGATCGTGACCAATGCCTTTGGTAACTTCCTTGGTGCTGGTATCTGGGGCTTCTTCCATACACTGCCACAGGTCAATATCTATACGCATGGTACGCAGTTTACTGCAGCACATGGACACTTGTCTTTCTTTGGTGCGTATGCGACGATTTTGATCGGCATGATGTATCTAGGTCTCCAGGGTGCTTATGGTGTCAAGCAGATGAAGGCAACATTTAATTCTAAAATGGGTCTTTTCTTGACCACATTCGGAGTACTTGGTATGACAGTTGCCTTGACCATTTCTGGCTACGAGCAGGTGCTTGTAGAAAGAGCTGAACTTGGTGCGGGATGGAATGCATTCTTTGTCGCTCAAAACCTCCCTTGGTATATTCAAGGACAGCTTTGGAGAACAGTTATGGGTGTGGTAACACTCCTTGGATTTGCCTATCTTATCATCGACCTGTTTACCATCGGTAAAAAGGCAAAAGCGGCAGAGGCCTAAAACTATGAGGGAGTTATGCTCCTTCATTTTGAACTCAAAGGAGAAAAGATGTTTGTAGAATCGTTCACAGATGTAGTACCAAGCTTTTTTGGTATGCTCAATCAAGGGCCGCTTACCCTGACTATCTTTTTGCATACGGTAATTGTCTTACCTATGTTCTGGATCTATGCCAGTGAGAAAAAGAAACTAAACAAGTAAATTTTAACCGTCTCCCTTTTTTGGAGACGGTCTTTCACTCTTTTAATTCCTCCATTTTTCTATTTTTGTTATACTCTTCTATAGGTATCACTTCACGAGGAATGTATCATGCAAAAACAACCAGTCATTGTGATCACAGGATGCTCTACGGGCATAGGTTTGGAGACGGCAATTTACCTCCAAGAACGATTCATCACCGTCTATCCTACGGTGAGAGCCGAAGAAGATGTGGAGATGCTCAGGGCATTGGGGTTTGCAGATGTGATGCAGCTGGATGTTACGAAACCGGAGCAGATCACAGAGGTGATTGGCAAGGTACTTGATGCAGAAGGACAGATCGATATCTGGTTCAACAATGCCGGCTATGGACAGGTAGGTGCCGTTGAGGATATCCGTACAGCAGTGCTCAAAGAGCAGTTTGAGACCAATGTATTTGGACTGCATGAGTGTACCAGGCAGATTATACCCGTCATGCGAGCGCAGGGCTACGGCAAGATCATTCAGCATAGTTCTGTATTGGGGCTTGTTTCCCTATTTGGCAGAGGTGCTTACAATGCCAGCAAATACGCCATAGAGGGGCTGACTGACACCTTGCGTTTGGAACTTCAGGGTACTGGTATCACTCCTGTACTGCTCAATACAGGACCCGTGACCAGTAAATTCCGTGATACAGCTATCAAGATGCTGCAAAAAAATGTAGATACAGATACCTCTCTTTTCAGGGAGCAATATCTTGCCAGTATTGAAGGTACTTCCCGTAAAGTACCTTTCAATGAAGAGGCAGAGGCAGTAGCATCTATCGTACACAAGATCATCCTTTCGGATAAACCAAATCCGAGGTACTATATTACTAAAGCGACCTATTTGTTGGGGTATTTAAAGAGGATTCTGAGTACGACACGGCTGGATAAACTGCTAATTAAAATCGGATAATAAGTCTATTTGGTTACTATACAAAAAATAAAACAGAGGTAGAGAGATGAAATATATCAAATCATTATCAGCATGGGGCAGTTCTATCGGGATTGGTGCTGCATTGGCTGTAGGGATTACCGGTTGCGGAGGACAATCAGGACAGCAGAAAGAGGCAATACAGCAACAGAAGCAGCCGGCATTTGTTGTTATTGAAGAGATCAGTAAGGGAAGGTACAAGATCGCTGAAGAGTTTCCTGCCAAGGAGACCCGTATCGTTCTTAAGAAATTGGATGGTACAGAGCGAGTGATGACCCAAGAGGAGCTGAACTATCTGATCAAACAAGAGGCTGCCAAGATCGAAGAGGGTACCTCTAACCTCACTCATCCTCAGGAAGCTCAGGTGACACAGCATGGTGGCATGGGGCTTGGAGAGACGATACTGGCAAGCGCAGCAGGCTATATGCTAGGCGCCTGGATAGGCAGCAAACTTTTTGGTAATCCTGCGTATCAGAATAACCGAAAAGCAGGGTATAAGTCTCCCTCAACGTACAGCAGAAGTAAAAATAGCTTCAAAAAGAGTGCTGCGAAGCGTACGGCTGCTAAAAAAGGTGGTTTCTTCGGGAGCAAAAAGAAGAGTGGTGGGTTTTTTGGAGGAAAGAGGAGAAGTGGTGGCTTCTTTGGTGGCTGATGATGGTGACATTGATTGAGACTCAACCATTGAGTGTGAAGTACCTAGAGCAGATAGGTTTTGTGTGGCATACTGACAATGATGAGAGCAGCTACCTCTCTCACCAGCTGATACAGGTCAGTGAAGCTGAAGCAGAGGCATACTACGAGGCAGGAAATACCCTCTATGATATGTTTGTAACTGCAGGTGAGTATGTCGTGGAAAATGATATGTTTCATGAGATCGGCATCCCTTTTAATCTGATCAGCCAGATCAAAGAGTCTTGGGAAAATGAAATACACTGGCATCTGTATGGCAGGTTTGATCTTGCTGGTGGTATCGATGGTAAGCCTATCAAGCTGCTGGAGTTCAATGCAGACACACCGACTGCACTTTTTGAGACAGCGATCGTCCAATGGGCGATCCTCAAGCAAAACGGCATGGATGAGTCTAGACAGTTCAATATCGTCTATGATAAGTTACTGGAAAACTTTCAACGGCTTGTAACATTGGAGGAGAGTGTAGAAGATTTTACGAAGCGGTACGAGGGATGGAAGTTTCTATTTACTGCGGTACGGGGCAGTGCCGAGGAGGAAAATACAGTAAGGCTGCTACAGCATATCGCTACTGAGGCAGGATACGAAACGGAATTTGCTTTTATGGACGAGGTGGAGTTTGACAGTAAAGAGGGGATATTTTATCAAGATGAATCCTATGAACTCTGGTTTAAGCTGCTGCCATGGGAAGATATCGCTATCGAGGAGTCGGAGCTGGGTGCACTGCTGGGAGATATTATCAGCAACCAAAAAGCGATCATCTTCAACCCTGCCTATACGTTGATGTTCCAATCCAAAGGCATCATGAAAATCCTCTGGGATCTCTATCCTGACCATCCACTATTATTGGAGACATCCTTTGCACCACTAGAGGACAAAAAGCAGGTAAAGAAGCCTATCTTTGGCAGAGAAGGAGGCAGTGTATCTATCCTGAATGAGGATGGTTCTGTACTGTTGTCAGAAAAGGGTGACTATGAGGGGTTTGCTCCTGTATATCAGGCCTATGTAGAGCTCCCGACAGACCACAGTGGAGCACAGTATCAGGCAGGGCTTTTTTATGCCTATGAATCTTGTGGGCTTGGCTTTCGAAAAGGAGGAAAGATCATGAATAATCTTTCCAAATTTGTAGGGCATATCGTCACTTAGAGAACTATACCATTGAGATCCCTTAAAGTGGCTACTTTAGCACTTTTTATGTAAAAAAAGTATATGATAGCATTAGCTCAAAAGAAGGATAGCCTTTACGGCACAATCTGGGAGCTATCTTAGTTGCAGGGTAAGCTATGCTAAAAAAATCTTTTGGATTCAGGATCCTGATACTGTTTCTGCTGCCGTTGTTGGCACTGACTTACTTTTCCTACTACTTTATTTCCGATAAATTTAAATCACTGGATAAGACATCGATCCATATGCTCTCCTCTCAGATGAGTACATCAGTAAGTCAATTGATTCATACCATACAGTTGGAGCGGGGCTTGAGTGTCGGTTATGCGGTGGAGATGGATGGTGGCTTTGGCAAAGATAAGCTTCTGCAGCAGTATAGGGTAACAGATGAAGCATATCAGAAGTTTCTATATTATGTTCACCTCAATTCAGAGGTGAAGAGAAGCATAGGAAAGCTTACCGCAGGGAAACATGTATCCAGTATGAACAAAATATTGGGGAAAATGCATACTATAAAAGAAGTAAGAAAAAAGATTCAACGAAATGAATTGGACTTCACTTCTATGATCGCTTATTATAGTGCTATCAACAAGGAGCTTCTTTCTATTATCCATACACTTTTGATGCTGCCGCAGGAGTACTATCAGAGCCCCATAGATATCTACACGGTACAGCTGATCATGGAAGATGCCGGTCTGGAGAGAGCCTACCTGTATAAGCAGTTACTTACAGCCAAAGAGTCACCGGAACGACTAGCAAAAAGCAGAGAGCTTATCCTAGAACAAAAGAAACTTATAGCAAATCTCAAGAGAAGCATAAGTCCCAATGAGACAACCTTTTATGAGAAGATCGTCCATGAGGATATTCAGAAGCGTGTACAGCAATACCGGGATGCATTTTTCGAAAAGAGACTTGATGCTGTAGATGCCAAGTTGTGGTTTCGTATCAGTACGGAGCGTATCGATGAATTCGAGCAACTCTTCCTCTCAGTTATCAAGACACATCGAGAGGTAATGAAGTATATTTATGAGAAAGCAAAGCATTCACTCTATGTGACACTGTTGTTGTGGGTGTTGTCTGTTTTTTCTTTTGGGTTACTACTTTATAGGTTGCGTAAACTTGTTAAAAGTGAGACGAAACTTATGGAGGATCTGAGGATAGCAGCATACTCTTTTGATGCCCATGAGGCGATGACCATCACCGACCCCAATGCTACGATTCTGCGTGTGAACAAAGCCTTCAGTAGAATTACCGGATATACGGCAGAGGAGGTGATTGGGAAAAATCCAAGTTTGCTGAAGTCTTTTAGGCATCCAGAGGAGTTTTACGCACAAATGTGGCGAGAGATTCAAGAGATAGGCTACTGGAGTGGTGAGATCTATAACAAGCGAAAAAATGGAGAGATCTATCCAG
>Ga0256827_10000652_pt1 | contig 21669 bp, 29 predicted proteins | sample CV84metaG_FD_185977 | JGI IMG/M metagenome (GOLD analysis project Ga0256827, IMG submission 185977) | Hydrothermal vent microbial communities from East Pacific Rise, Pacific Ocean - CV84 | ecosystem: Environmental > Aquatic > Marine > Hydrothermal vents | place: Pacific Ocean: East Pacific Rise... | reverse complement strand
AATTAAAGACTACAATTTAGCAATGATAATTTCATGTCATTTTAAATTTAGTTATATGAAAACATTAAAAACTTTTGTTGATAATATTTGACATATAATAAACTATAATATATATATATATATATAAGGTAAGCAAATTGTCAAGTAAGCATTATGATTATTCTATCAGAAGAAAGTTGGTCTATTTTTTTAGTTTAAGTGCGATTATAGCTCTTATCATATCAACAACAACAATGCTTGTGTATTCATATCTTCATGAAAAAGAAAGTGTTATTAATGATAGTATAAAACTTGCCAAGGTAAGTGGAAAAAACATTGCTGCATCTTTACTATTTATAGATAAAAACACATGTAAAAACATCTTAAAACCTATACTCAATGATACAAATATTCAATATATAGCCATATACAATCAAAATGGACAACTTTTCACATCTATAGGAACAAATGAATCTAACAAAAAAACTCTTGCAAAAGAGATATCTAGTATGGAAAAGGATGTTCTATTTTCAATAGATTTAAATTATATAAATATTTTAACAACTATATTTTACGATAATGATGTTATTGGTTATTTAGAAGTTCATACTACGACAAATAAAATAAAACAACATATGATTGAACAAGCCTTAGCCTCATTATTAATTATGTTAATAACTATCTTTATAGTTATTCTTTTAGCCATAAAGCTCGAAAAAATGTTTTTAAAACCAATATTTACACTTCTGGATGCAATGCAATATCTTAGAAAGAATAAAGACTTTGATATAGAACTAATTCCATCAAGTAAAGATGAATTTGGAGAACTATTTAATGAGTTCAATATAATGGCATATGAGATAAATAAAAGAGATAAAATACTTCATGAACATAATCTTGATTTAGAATTATTGGTAAATACTACAAACAAAGAATTAAAAACCACTCAAGAAAATTTAGATAAAGTATCTATACTCGCTACTACAGATGCACTAACTAACTTATATAACAGAAGACATATCATGGATATATTTGATGAAATGATAAAAAAAGCTAAAGAGAACAAAAAACATATTGGTATTATTATGCTTGATATAGATCACTTTAAATTGGTTAATGATACACTTGGACATCAAGCAGGTGATGTTGTTTTAAAAGAGGTTTCACATATACTACAAGAAAATGCTAGAGAGGTAGATAATGTTGGAAGAATTGGTGGTGAAGAGTTTCTTATCTTATGTAAAGAAAGTGATATAAAAACACTTAAATATATCGCTGAACGTTTACGCAAAAATGTAGAAGAAAAAATCATACAATATGAAGAAAATAAAACTACACAAGTAAAAATAAGTCTAGGAATCTACAGTTGTATACCTAACATCACAAAAGAAGAACTAATAAAGATAGCAGATGATGCATTGTACAATGCAAAAGAAACTGGTCGTAACAAAGTATCTATAGGAGTTAAAAATTGAAAACAGTCTACATATTGCTTATCGCCTTTATTATCCCTCTGTTTGCATCAAATCAGGAACGTGACTTACAGGCTGTATTTTTAGGAAGATTTGCAAAATTTATAGAATGGCCACAAAACAATAGAGATGTTTTTACAATAACTCTTATAAATGAAAACCCCTTTGAAGATCTACTTGATAAGCTCTACATAGGAAAAACAATTCATGGAAAAAAGATAAAAATAAAGTACGTTACAGATGTAAAAGATATAGGACTAAGTGATATTCTATTTATTACATTAGATGATCAAAAAGATGTAGGTAAAGTTATAAAATATGCTCAAAAACATTCTATTTTAACTATTAGTGAGCAACGTGGATTTGCACAAAGAGGTGGAATTATCCAACTTGGATTTGTAATGCAAAAACCATATTTAGTAATTAATTACGATTCAGCAACTAAGTCAAAGATTAAAATAAGTTCATCTCTGCTAGCTATTGCACAAGATGTTATTAAAGAAGAGGCAGAATAATGAAAGAAAAAAAATATTTATTGCTACTAATAATGACGACAATATCTCTTTTTGGTGCATCAGAAGATGAAATAAAACAAAGTGAAAATTTTTATAATAAATCTCTCTCTGAACTACTTAACACAGAAACAGAACTTAAGGCAAATGTAGGCTCTCGTAATGGAGAAAGAGACCTCTTACTCTCTGAAGTACCTATAGATGTTATAACATCTGAGCAGATTCGTCAGAGTGGTTCTTCTGAACTTAGTCAAATACTTGAACGATATGTTGCAGGATTTAATTTTCCACGTCCATCTATCAATGATGGAACGGACCACTCTAGACCATTTACACTGAGAGGATTAAATCCAGATCAAGTGCTTGTTCTTATAAATGGTAAAAGACTACATCAGAGTTCACTTTTAAACATGAATGGTTCTGTAGGTAGAGGAACATCAAGTGTAGATTTAAATACTATTCCTATAGCTTCTATAGAAAGAGTTGAAATACTAAGAGATGGAGCAGCAGCACAATATGGTTCAGATGCGATAGCTGGGGTAATCAATATAATTTTAAAAGGTTATGGACACCAAAATCAGATAACAGCTACTTATGGACAAACAAAAGAAAATGATGGAAAGATGGGTAGAACAGATCTTTTTTACTCAATACCATTAAAATATGATGGTTTTTTTAATATTACAACAGAATACAGGGATAGAGGTGCAACAAATCGTGCCGGTGCTGATAGAAGACAACTTTATCCAGATGGTGATCCAAGAAATGATTTAAAAGATCCAATAACAATGCACTATGGAGATGCAGATACACAAGATATATTATTTGCTATAAATAGTGAAGTTGTTTTAGATAATAGTGTCATATTATATGCAAATGGTATATACAATGATAGAAAGAGTCAAGCTGGTGCTTTTTTTAGATCTCCAAGAGATTCTCGTAATGATGTAGATATCTATCCAGACGGTTTTTTACCTATGATAGCACCAAAAATAGAAGATTATTCTCTTACTATAGGAACAAAAGATACACTCAGCTATGGTATCAAACTAGACTTAAGTTATACATATGGTTTTAATGATTACCATTTTTATGTAAAAAACACACTCAATGACTCACTTGGTGATACTTCACCAACATCATTTGATAGTGGTGGTACAACATACACCCAACAATCTATAAACTTAGATATCTCAAAAAAAATGAACTCTTTCTTAGTTGCTACAGGAATAGAACTTAGAAATGAAAACTACACTATATATGCTGGTGAAAAAGATTCATATATATTAGGTTCACATAGTAAAAATGCAGGTGCACAGGGATTTCCAGGTTTTAAACCAAGTAATGAAGTCAATGCAAATAGAAATAATGCTGCACTATATATAGATACAAAATATAACAAAAATAAAAATCTACTTATCGGACTAGCAGGTAGATATGAGTACTATAATGATTTTGGATCAAATCTTGATGGTAAACTATCTCTATCATATAAACCTGTATCAAAATTACTTTTAAGAAGTACTGCAAGTACAGGATTTAGAGCACCTTCTCTATCACAATCATACTATACATCTACAACAACAGGTCAGGAGGGAGATACCCTTTATGAAACAGGTACTTTTGGAGTAAACCATCCAGTAGCAAAAGACTTGGGAGCTACTGATTTAAAGCCTGAAAAATCAATACACTTTTCAGCAGGTTTTATTCTAGAACCATTTTCAGGTGTATCATTTTCAACAGACTACTTCTACACAACAATTAAAAATAGAATACTATTAACAGATAATATTACAGAAAATGTTTCTCCAGATGTGAAAACAATACTAAACTCATACAATATTGGTAGAGCAAGATACTTTTCAAATGCTATGGATACAAGAACACAAGGGGTTGATATACGATTAAAGTATAAATATAGATTTGAAAATCATAGTAAAATCAAAGCTATGCTAGCTTATCAATACAACTCCACAGATATTACAGATGTAAATACAGCTCCATCTATTTTAGGGGATGATGGAGAAAAAATATTATTGGGTGATAATACAACTCTTATAGAAGAATCTCAACCAAATAATAGTTTAAAAATCTATACACAATATATCTATGGTAATATTATCTCTAAAATAAACCTTGATAGATATGGTAGCTATAAAACAAATTGGGCTGATAAAGTTTACAGTTTTGGAGCTACATGGACTACAGATGTAGAGATAGAATACAATTTTAAAAAAATCTATAGTTTTGCTGTAGGTGGAGAAAATATTTTTGATACATATCCGGATAAGTTTGAAGATACAGGAAGCTTTTTTATGAGTGGTAATGGAGTTATGCCATATTCTCAACATTCACCGTATGGATATAATGGAGCATTCTACTATATTCGCTTGGGAATAAAATTTTAATACTATGTAAATAAAAATAGATTTTTTATTTAAGCAAATTAAAATCAAAATTTCCCTACTCTATCTAAAAATAAAATATCAGAGAAAAAAATGGCAAATAGATTAGAGAAAGAAGATAGTCCTTACCTACAACAACATAAGGACAATCCAGTTAACTGGTGGCCTTGGTGTGATGAGGCTTTTGAAAAAGCTATAGAAGATAACAAAGCTATATTTATAAGTATAGGGTATAGCTCATGTCACTGGTGTCATGTGATGGAAGAAACAGTGTTTGAAAATGAAGAGTGTGCAAAGATACTAAATGATGGATTTATCTCTATAAAAGTTGATAGAGAAGAACGTCCAGATATAGATAAACACTTTCAAGAGGTACACCTACTACTAAATCGTCGTCCAGGTGGATGGCCAACATCTATATTTTGTACTCCACAGAACAAACCATTTTTTGCTGGAACTTATATACCACCAGAATCCGATGCAGGTAGTATAGAGGGTATGGGTTTTAAAGAATTGACAAGACTTATATCATCAAAAGTTAAAGAAAATGATGAACAACTATTTAAAAATGCAGATGAAGTTGAAAGCTTTTTAAATCATAAAGAACACCCAAAAGAAGCAACTGTATTAAAAGAAGAGTTTTATAAAAACTTTATGATACAAGCAAAAAACAACTACGAAACAAAATATGGTGGTTTTTCAGTTGCTCCGAAATTTCCACACGCTTCAACACTAAACACTCTACTAACTATAGATAAATTATATAATGATAAAGCAGCAAAATCAATGGTACTTTATACTTTAAAAGAGATGCAAAAAGGTGGCTTATATGATCTTGTTGATGGTGGATTTTGCAGATATTCAACAGATGATAAGTGGTTAGTCCCCCACTTTGAAAAAATGCTGTATGACAATGCCCTACTTTGTGAAATTTATACAAAATCTTATCTAACATATAATGATGACAGTTTTTTAAATATAGCCAAAGAGTGTGCAGACTTTTGGTACAACTTTATGAGTGAAGATGATCTATTTTACTCTGCAAGTGATGCTGATAGTGATGGGAAAGAAGGAACATACTTTATATACAGCTATGAAGAAGTGTATACTAGTCTTATAGAAAATGGATACAAAAATGCTGTTGATATATGTAAAGATTTAAATATCACGAAAGATGGAAACTTTGAAGGTAAAAATATAATAAGACTTGATATCTATAACAGAGCCGATTATTTTATTGGCGTTAGAGAGATACTTCAACAACTAAGATCAACACGTGAGTATCCATTTATAGATAAAAAAGTGCAGACATCGTGGTCTAGCATGATGATAAACTCTTTATTTTTACTAGGTTCTATAGATACTAAATACAAACAAAGAGCCATAAAAAGTCTTGATGCACTTCTTAAGTCAATGTTTTTAAATGACACACTTTATCATACTACACTTATCCATAAAACTCCTAAAGTGGAAGCATTTTTAGAAGATTATGCATTTTTATCTCAGGCTCTTATATCTGCTTATAAATACACACAAGATGAATTATACCTTATCCATGCACAAAGATTTACAAACAAAGCATTAGAAGAATTTTATGAAAAAGGTGTTTGGAATTTTAGTGCTGGAGAATTTGAAACAAAAGCTGAAACATCAGATAATACATATACAAGTTCAGTAAGCATAATGGTAGATGTACTTTTATCTTTAGGAACACTTCTTGAAGATAACAAGTATACACACTTTGCTTTTAAAACTATGGAGTATAACTCTTATGAAATGGGAAGAAAACCTATATATTTTCCATATATGTTAACACAAATGTTTAGATATCTAAAAGGTGATAGAATCATAAAAATAAATAAAAATAATTTTGATAATTCGTTATATCAACTATCAAAACTTAATTATCCATACTTACTTTATAAACTATCTAACGAAGATGGGTTTATGATATGTGGAGATAAAAGCTGTTTTTCAAATACTAAAGATATAAATGAACTAAATGAGTTGATTTCAAACTCTTTTTAGAATAATTGATTTATAATAGTTATACTTAATTTCAAGGATTTTCATGAGTAAAAAGAAAAAAGACATAAAACATACAGATGGTAATAGAGTTGCAGTGTGGACAAAAAAAGAAACTCTGGCTTATGAAAATGAGCTAAAAGAACTTCAGATAGAATTACTTAAAATGCAAAACCATATCAAAGATACTGGTGGAAAGATACTTATGATTTTTGAAGGTCGTGATGCGGCTGGAAAAGGTGGTACTATAAAACGTATAACAGAACACCTAAATCCTCGTGGTGCGAGAGTTGTAGCACTAGATAAACCTAGTGATAAAGAGAGAACACAATGGTATTTTCAAAGGTATGTACAACATCTTCCATCTGCAGGGGAGATAGTCCTTTTTGATAGAAGTTATTATAACCGTGCAGGTGTTGAACCGGTTATGGGGTTTTGTACACAAGAGGAACATAAAGAGTTTTTACACGAAGTACCAGAGTTTGAAAAGATGCTTATAAACTCAGATATAATTATATTTAAATTTTATTTTTCTGTTTCTAAAAAAGAACAAAATAAAAGATTTGAAAAAAGACGAACAGATCCATTAAAACAGTATAAGCTATCTCCTGTTGATGAAAAATCACAAGACTTATGGGATAAGTATACTATAGCTAAATATTCTATGCTTCTGGCATCACATACGGATCATGCACCATGGACTGTTATACGTTCAGACAATAAGAAAAAAGCTCGTATAGCTTGTATAAAACATATACTAAATCATATAGAATATGAAGATAAAACAAAATCGAAAAATCTTAAAGCTGATGATGATATACGTATCCATGCTAATGATGAGATAAGACTTATGGAAACAGAAATGTCTTTGAAAAAAAATGAAAATAAAGAGGGATAGATGGGTAAAAAACTTATTTTAATGACTATATTGGCGTTAGCAATAGCTAGTAGCTTTAGTGGTTGTGAAAAACCTGACTATCAAGATCCAAGATATAGAAGTTCACATTCAAAATAGTAAGTAAATATATTTTTAGTTATAATTTATCTTTTAAAAAAGGTAGATTATGCTAAAAACAATAACTAAATTTATATTTATGATAAGACTTGGATATAAGTATATAAGAATATTTAAAAAAACTTTCTTTCACCCTTTTATAACACTTAAGCCAGCTTACGAAGAACTTTCTAAAAATAGACAATCGTACTCAAATCAGGTTCTAAAACACTTAAACATAGATGTTCAAATCATTGGTGAACTACCACAACAAGATAAAATTTTATATGCTATGAATCACCGTTCTCTATTAGATATCATAGTGATGGAAAATGTTTTTTCAAAATACAATAAAAATGGAACTTGGATAGCAAAACAAGAACTTTTTGACTCACCTATATACGGTAAATTTTTTGAGTATAGTGGTTGTATAAGTGTTGACCTTGAGAGCAAAAGAGGCTTACTTACATTTTTTAAAACTATCAAAAAAACATTTTCAAAAGTTAATAATATGAATCTTTATATGTTCCCAGAAGGTGAAAGATTTAAAGGTAAAGGTATACAAAAGTTCCAAAGTGGAGCAGCAAAAATAGCAAAAGCCAACAAACTAGATATTATACCTATATATATAAATGGAGAGATGGAAAAAGTATTTGAAAATGCACCATATAAACATACTTATGTCGTTGAAGTGTATGTAGGTGATAAGATAAACCATGCAACTTTAGAAGAAGAATATCTCGAATTTTATAATGAAATCAAAAAGAAAAACTAATGAAAAAAATAACTTTAGGTGTAAATATAGACCACGTAGCTGTTTTGAGAGAAGCAAGGGTTGTTAATGATCCAGATATACTACAAGCATTGTATGTAGCTTGTGAAAATGGAGCAGATCAAATAACTATACACTTAAGAGAAGATAGAAGACATATACAAGATAAAGATGTAGTTGATATCATCTCTTTAAGTAAAGTACCTGTAAATTTAGAATGTTCTATAAATAATGAAATTTTAGAAATAGTTGCAAACGTAAAACCTCACAGAGCGACTCTTGTACCTGAGAAGAGAGAAGAAGTAACAACTGAAGGTGGACTAGATCTATTTAAATTTGAAGATGAGATAAAATATGCTATAAAAAAACTTCATAAAAACTCTATACCTGTCTCTTTGTTTGTAGACCCTACTATAGAAGCTATGAAACAAACTAAAAAATTAGGTGCGGAGATGGTTGAACTACATACTGGTCATTTTTCAAATATATATGCAATGCTAAACACATCTCTAGCTTACTCAAACCACTCTATAAATGAGTTAAAACTTCCTAGAGAAACTTTAACTAAAATGTTAACAGAATCACTAGAAAATATAAAAACATCTGCAAAATATGCGAAAGAGATAGGTCTAGAAGTTGCAGCTGGACATGGACTTAATTATCAAAATGTAAAATATATACTTGAGATAGAAGATATAACAGAATTAAATATTGGTCAAAGTATAATTGCACGTAGCGTCTTTAGTGGACTTTCATGTGCTATAAAAGATATGAAAGAGTTAACTATAAGATGAGTAAACCAACTTTAGCTATAAGCGTAGGTGATTTAAACGGCGTAGGGATGGAAATAGCTTTAAAATCGCATAAAGAGATCTCTAAACTTTGCAATCCTATATATTGTATAAATAATAATATGCTAAAACAAGTAACTACATTACTAAATACAAAGATACCAAAAAATATACAAATATCTAATGTCAATGGTAACTTCAAGATAAAACCCTCTAAAATCTCCAAAAAATCTGGATTATATTCTTATAAATCATTTTTAAAAGGTATCGAGCTTTGTGAAGATAAAAAAGCAGATGCAGTTATAACTATGCCTATACATAAAGAAGCTTGGATGAAATGTGGTATAAAATATAAAGGACATACAGACCTATTAAGAGATTATTTTCAACAAGATGCAATTATGATGCTAGGTTGTCAAAAGATGTATGTGGCTCTATTTAGTGAGCATATACCACTTAAACAAGTAGTTTCAACTATCAAAAAACAAAATCTAGAAACCTTTTTATATGACTTTTATAAAAGTATAGGTTATAAAAAAGTAGCAGTACTTGGCTTAAATCCACATGCAGGTGATAACGGTGTACTTGGAGATGAAGAAAAAATTATCAACAAAGCTATAAAAAATATAAATAAAAAAATAGGCAAAGATATGTTTATCGGAACTATTGTCCCAGATATAGCTTTTACACCATCTTTTAGAAAAAACTTTAACTATTTTATAGCTATGTATCATGATCAAGGTCTTGCACCACTTAAAGCTCTACATTTTGATGAAAGTGTAAATATCTCTCTTAACTTACCCATCATAAGAACTTCAGTTGACCATGGTACTGCTTTTGATATAGCCTATAAAAACAAAGCAAATACACTTAGTTACATAAATGCTGTTAAAAGTGCTATCTCTCTTATCAATCATAGATTTTAAAGGATAATAATTATTATTTAAGTTTTATACTGCTATAATTCTTTTACACAAAGGATAAAAATTATCCTTTAATAATTTTTATAAAGGTTCTATATGACAAAATTTATAACACTAGCGCTAGCTTCTACTTCTATTATGATGGCATCTACATTAAGTACAGATGCAAAAAATGCAGGATTAATTCCTATACCAAATACAAAATCTGAACTAAATAAACTTATAGATAATCCAAAAAATCCTATAACAAGTGAAAAAATTGAACTTGGTAAAAAACTATATTTTGATCCAAGATTATCTAAAAGTGGACTTATAAGTTGTAATTTTTGTCATAACTTAAGTGAAGGTGGAGATGACGGTATGAGTGCAGCAGTTGGACATAAATGGACTAAAAATCCTCATCATCTAAGTTCTCCTACTGTATATAATGCAGTTTTTAATGATAAGCAATTTTGGGATGGTAGAAGTCCAAACTTAGAAGATCAAGCCCAAGGACCTATACAAGCTTCTCCTGAAATGGCAGCAACAAAAGAACATGTAACTAAAACTGTAAACTCTATCCCTGCATACACAAATGAATTTAAAAATGCTTATGGTAAAGATGTAAAGATAACTTTTACTAAAATTACAGATACTATAGGTTTATTTGAAAGAACACTTGTTACACCATCAAGATATGATGATTTTTTAAATGGTGATAAACAGGCATTGTCAGCAGATGAAAAAGCTGGTCTAAAAACTTTTATAACTGTTGGATGTGCTAGTTGTCACAATGGTGTTGGTGTTGGCGGTGGTATGAATGTATTTAATGTCACTGCAACATACAAACATATGAATGTAGGTGATTTTAAGGGTGATGAAAATGGTATGGTAAAAGTACCAACACTTAGAAATATTAATCAAACTGCTCCATACTTTCATAATGGTGAAATAGCAACACTTAAAGAAGCTATAGTTGAAATGGGAAGAATACAACTTGGAACTAAGATAAATGATAAAGATGCTGCTTCTATAGAACTGTTTTTAAAAGCTCTTGATGGTAGAAAACCCACATTAACTATGCCTATACTTCCAGCTTCAACAGGTACAACACCTAAACCTAATTTAAACTAAAAGATAAAAACAATCAACAAATTTGTTGATTGTTTAATCAATACACATAATTTTCAGCATACTATCTCCGAAATCAAAACTAACCATAAAAGATTAGATTTTACATCAACTACAGTTTATCTGGAGTTAACCCAACCTCATCTAAGAAATGACGAAGTTTTACTATAGAGTCTTTACTTAACTCATTTCTATGTGAAATAGTTAGTGAATGCTCCTTACCTTTGTAGTGTATCATAGCTCTATGCTCTTTACTCATATCTACAGTTGCACCGTAATGTTCCAAGGCATTAATAACCTTTTTATGATCTATATTTCCTGACATTGGATGTTCAAATATCTTTGCTATTTTTGCTTTATGTTTACCCATGCTATCTCCTTATTTATTTGTTGTACTGCAATTATCGTCTTTTAAATATTAAAAGTGTCTTATCTTCTGTATCATATAGTGAAAAAGTTTGTTTATCTATAAGTTTCAATCCACTTAACTTTTGAAAAAACTGTATTTTATGAAAGTACTGAACTATAGTATCTTGATATTTTGTAAAAGTTTTATCATGATTCTTCTCAAAAAGTGTGAATTTTGTATGAAGCTCATTATCTTGAAAGACTGCATCAACTACCAAAAACTCATCATCACTATCGTTACTCATGGTACCCTCAGCAACATCACTAAAACCATAGATAGTGTTTATATCTGCTATAAAAACTCCATCATCATTTAGTCTATCCGCTATAGAGTTTAAAAAACTGCTAAGTGCTTTTTTATCCATAAAGTTTAAAACATCAAAGATACTTACAACAGCATCGTATTTAGAACTTTCTTGTGATACATCTATACACTCAGCATTTAAGCCCTGCTCTTTACACTCATCTATCATCACTTGACTAAGATCAACACCCTTACACTCTACTCCATCACTGATCATACGGCGCATAAAGCCACCTCTTCCACAACCAACATCAAGTAAAGTTTTTATATCATAGTCTGATAGTTCAGAACGATAAAGGTCGTAAAGAGCTTCTGTAGCCTCTTCTATGCCAAGTAAATGTTCAGCTTTTGCATACAAATCAAGATTTGTCATAAGATTAGTTATTTTCCGCTTTTATAACTTTATTTATCTTTTCATATATATCTAAAACTTCATCTTTTTTTTCTATATAAGAGTTTTTATTTGAGATAAGATATGTAGAACTTGTCATGATATCTTCTACCACTTCAAGACCATTTTGTTTCATGGTTGTACCTGTTTCAACTATATCTACTATCATATCTGCAAGACCTATAAGAGGTGCTAACTCTATAGAACCATAAAGTTTAATAATCTCTACACTTACAGCTCTATCTTGAAAGTATTTTTTTGTAATATTTACCATCTTAGAAGCTACTTTTAACTCAGGCTTACTAAGATCCAGTTTTTCACCTTTTCTCATACCTATAGCAACTTTACATACTCCACGACGAAGATCAAGAAGTCTTACAACATCTAAACCCTGCTCCTCTAATGTATCTAATCCAACAACACCTATATCTGCTGCTTGGTGATAAACATATGTTGCAACATCTTGGTTACGAACAAGTAAAAAACGAAACTTTGGTGTCTCTAAAATTAGCTTTCTATCATCAAATTTAAAAGTATCACCAAAAATATTTTCAAATATCTCTAGTGTTTCTTTTGCTATACGACCTTTTGGAAGTGCAACTGTTAGCATATCTTCGCCTCTTGAATAATTTTTTTCATAGCACTAAAAATCAACTTCTCATCAACTTTAGCATCTTTAAATATTTTTTTAAACTCTTTTGCATCACCACCAGTTAAAACAATAGGTAAATTATGTGATACAACTTCACTATACAATGTTTTTAAAAAACCATAACTTATAGCATCTTTAGAATTTTTTGGCATTATATCCAACTCAAGGTCAAAATTAAATGAATATCTAAGTGCAGGTGAGATATTTTCATAAGTTTGTCTCATAGCTTCTATCCCAGGATATATAAATCCACCTTCAAAAACACTATCTCTTACTATATCTACAGTTATAGCACTTCCTGCATCAACTATAATAGCGTTAACATTTGTCTCACAAGCAAAAATTCTATCTATACCCATAGTTTCATAATATTTACTTTTATCTACATAAAAAGATAAATCAATCCAATTTTGTAAAGTATCTAAACGTTCTCTAACGCCAATATTGACACAAATATAATAAACTTTCTCTTTGATAGAAGATGGATTAAACTCTGTAACATTTTTTTTATAATTTTTATCATCATCTAAAAAATGGTATGAAGTATTTCCAATATCACAAAGTAACATTATTGTATCTTCCAGCCGGCTTCTTTAAAAGCTTTTTGAGCCTTTGAACATAATGGTGCATCTATAAACAAAACTTTATATTTAAAATTATGCTCACTATAAAGTACAAATTTACGATAAATTTCCTCAAATTTATGAACATCTTTCATAAGAAGTCTACTTTTTTGGCTAACGCCAAAAATAGCCCAAAAATATCCATTTGTATCTGTCGCTTTATATATTTTTATTTTATTTCTTATGCCTAATTCTTTAGGTATAACCTCTTGCATCTTTTTAAATATTTTACCTTTACTCATAAAGGAGTCTACAACCATTTGCATATCTATACTATCTTCCATTTTATCATCTTAAGAGTTTAAAACCTTCGATCTTGAGATAGCTTCTTCTATCTCTTGTATAGATATATCACCTTGTAACTCAAGTTTAACATCACCATCTTGACCACTTACCTGCATATCTTTTATCTTAGCTTTTGTATCATCGCTCATACATTCACATTTTCCAGTTGAGCAGTTTTCAACCATGGTAACTATATTTTGTTTTTTAACTTCACCACTAAATGATATCTTAACGCCTGTATCTATTTTATTTACAAATTTATTCATATTTTATAACCTTTTGAAATCATATTATAGCTAATACTTTCTCTTAAACATATGCCCTCTAATAAATCTACCATAAAAAAATTCAAACAAAAAAGAGATAACCATAAAACATAAAAATATATATATTGCTTTTGGGTTCGAGCTATAAGTATGGTACATAAGTATCGCTAACGCCAATAATGTAAAAAATGAAGATACAATAGTTATAAAACCACTTGCCCCTATCTCTTTTCTTATCTTATATGCACTTAGATTGACTATAAAAAATATAAGTAAAAAAGATGCACTACCAATAATAGCAATCTCATTTAAATCTATTGTATTTGCTAGTATAAGACTAAATCCTAATGTAAAGAATACTCCCATATAAGGTATTTCTCTTTTTTCTTTCTCTAAAACTTTTGGTAATTCACCTTCACTAGCTATTATAAAACCAAGTCTTGAGTTTCCATATATCGTTGCATTTATAGCTGAAAATGTAGCTAAAAGTGCAGCAACAGCTACGATAGTAAAACCAACTTGTCCAAGAGCAGGTTTAGCAGCTATAGCCAAAGCATAATCTTTTGCTTTGAGTAGTTGATCTTCAGGAACAGTACCAACACTTATAAGCGATATAAGTATATATAAAAGTATCACAAATATAACAGATCCATAAAAAGCACGAGGTAAATTTTTCACAGGATCTTTTATATCCTGTGCTGCATTTGCTATAAGCTCAAACCCCTCATACGCTACAAATATAATCATACCAGCAACAACTATACTTAAGGAACTACCCCAATGTTGAGGAGAGAACCTCTCCATATCCATATATGGAGTTCCAGAAACTATGATAAGTACTAAAAGTGCAATTTTTATAATAACGATAATTGTCTCTGACTTACTTACAAATGAAGCACTTACTAAGTTTATAAATGCTGGTAAAAGTATGGCAATAGAGATAAGCATATGATATATAAAAGGTGAAGGATTTGAAAAAAATGTTGATCCATAAGAGCTAAAAGCAACTGCATACAAAGATATAGTAACAAGATAACTTAACCACAACATAAGATTTACAGAACCAGATAACAAGTTGTGTCCAAAAGCACCATCTACAAAAGAAACTGTTCCACCTTCACTTTGAAACTTTATAGATAACTTTGCGTATGAGTAAGATGTAAAAAGAGCCACAATTCCAGCTACAAAAAATGCAACTGCAGTAGCACCATGAGCAAATGATACAGCTTCACCAAGAACGGCAAATATACCACCACCAACCATACCACCAACACCTATAGATATAGCACCAAATAAACCTATGGTTCTTTTTTTCATAATCTATAATCCTATTTAAAATTTTTAAAAAGTATACTAATTAAAGATCAATATAAAACAACTACCCGATGATGATGTTTCAACTTTTATCTTTATATCCATAGCAAAAGCCAATCGTTTAACTATATCCAAGCCTATACCACTGCTATGTTCACCACTATAAAGCCTATCAAAAATTTTATCTGGTTCTTTTATCCCTTTACCGCTATCTTCTATATATAGTACATTACTTTTATTATATATATGTACATATCCATCTTTTATATTATATTTACAAGCATTTGAGATTATATTTTGAAGTATCTGTCTTATAGCATTTGCATTTACTTTTGCTTTTAAACTTTGACATTTAACACTAAAAGTAAGATTTGGGTATATCTGTTTATGTATAAGTATAACATCATTAACCTCATCACATAAATTTATATATTCCATTTGAAAAGTCTCCTCTTGCAAAAGTAATGTCAGGTTTTCATGCAATTCAGATATATCATGTACACTTTTATTTAACCTTTGTATTGCTTTATTATTTTTAATATCTTCTGATTTTTGAATTAATTTCATATTTAATTTAATAGAAGTAACTGGTGTATTTAGATCATGGATAAGATCCTTTGCAAATTTATCAAGCTTAAATATACTATCTTGAAGTGGTTTTAAAGCACTCTTGGCAAGCATATAACTTATAAAAGCAAAGATAAACAACAAAATAACTTGAATAGATATAACAAGATTCCTAAGTCTCCAAAGTTCATCCTTGAAATGTTTCTTTTTTTTAAATACTTTTAGATAACTTCCATATTTATTTATGGGCAATATTTTACTAAATTCTTTTTTATTATTATTAAAGTTTCTTATATCTATATGTTTTTTTCTTAATGTTAAAAATTCATGTCTATACTCTTGCTTATAGTTTTCAATTGAATTTCCCATCTTTATATGTCTTGCATATTCTATAAGTGAAAACTCTTCAGACTTAAGATAGTAAGCTCTCATCTGAGAAAAATAAAAATAACCAGCTACCAATATCAGTAAGGCAACACTAACAAAATAAGTGATAAAAAACTTTAAAAATGCAACTCTTTCATAATTATGCAAGACGGTATCCTATACCTTTTATGGTTGTTATACTAAGTCCGATTTTACGTAGTTTTGCTATATGTACACGTAGAGAACCTTCACTCATCTCATTTCCATGAGAAAGCTCATCAAATATGAACTCTTTAATTAATGTATTATTTTTATTTTTAAAAAAAAGTTTTGTAAGTTCAAGTTCATATGGAGATAATTTTATAAATTCTCCATCTTTATAAAGTTCATTTTTTTGTATATTAAATGTAAAATCACCCATAATTATATTTTCATTATAAGTATTGTAAGATTTTCTCAATAATGCATTTATTCGGATAAGAAGTTCATCAAAATCAAAAGGTTTTTTTATATAATCATCTACACCAACTTCAAAACCATAAGATAAAGATGCAACATCACTAAGTGCTGTTAAAAATATAGCAGGTGTAGAGTTTCCACTATCTCTAAGGCTCTTTAAAAACTCAAAACCATTTAAAAGAGGAACATTTACATCCAATAAAAGAAGATCAAAGTCAGAAACAAAAGTTGCATCAATTGCCATCTCACCATCTTCAACATGAGTTATTGAAAAATCTTCACTCTCCAACAATTCTATCAATGTTTCAGATAATATTTTATCATCTTCTAATAATAATATTTTAATCATTTAGTATTGTACTTTTTTCTTATTAAGGCAATGTTAATGGTTAATCAAGATATAGTATAATTCTAGTGGAAGGATAAACATGAAAATAAAATTCATTGCTATAATAGGAGCTTTAACACTCTTAACATCAGTTGGAACAACTACATTAAATGCACAATCAACACAAAAATCTAAACCTTTTCTTATCCAAGGTAAACTTCCTCACCTTACAATGATGATAAAAACTCTTTGGAATGATAAAGACTTAGCGCTAACGCCAATACAGAAAGAAAAACTTTTAAAAATAAGAAAAAGAACTATAACTGATGTAAAATCATTGTCAAAACAGATAAATAATCTTGAAACTAGAATAGTTAAAGAAAGCAATCATGGTATAAAACCTAAATCACTTAAACCAGATGTGGAAAAGCTTGCACATTTAAGAGCTAAAGCTACTATGATACATTTAAAATGTATATATGATACTAGATCTATTTTATCAAAAGATCAACTATATATACTGGAATAATAAACTTAACTAAAGGATAAAATATGGATGCAACAACAAAAGACCTTGTTTCTCGTAAAGATGAGATAAAAAAAGAGGTAGAAGTACTTTTTAAAACTAATCTAAAAATAACAGACTGGAATGTTCCAGAAGCTGATGATAAAGAGGCTGCTAATATTCTTTTAGATATGATACAAGAACAAGTTGATACTATCCGTGCTGATATAAAAGCTGGAAAGTACGATAACTACTAAACTTAAGGATATATAATATGAGTTCACACAAACAACATTTAGAAAAAATAAAAAATGCCGTAAAGATGGCACCACTTAGTGAAGATGAAAAAAGTGAAAGTATGAAAAGAATTGAAGAGTGGGTTATAGAAGACAAGGCTTTTGGAACTTTTAAAAATGAGCTTTTAGAAATAAGTGAATATTTTGAAGTTCTTTTTGCAGAACTAGGACTTACAAAGTAGTAAACTAAGAGTTGGTATACTACCAACTCTTAAAAATCATCATCATTTTCAAACTCTTCTAGCTCTTTTTGATACTCTGCTTCTTCTAAAGCATGAAGTTCCTCCTGAGACATCATCTTTTGTGATATAAGTTCACCTATATGTGTTTTGTTATCTATCTTATACATATAAGCATATATACCACTAAGTATAGTAACAACAGTTAAAGAAAAGATAACTTTTTGAACTGTATTAAAAGTTTGTATCTTATCTTTTGTTTTTATTTCACAAACACCACCAGGACAATGTGAGGCTTTTGAACTCATAACAAGGTTATATATCTTACACCCTAAACATATAGAAAATGCAGACTCAGCGATAAGTAATATCAAACATATAACACATATAAAAACTTTTATAGGATTTGGTTGCCAATGTATAACTAACAAATAAAACATAGGAAGAGACAATAAAAATCCTATACCCCATGCAAATCTTTTCTGTGCAGCACCAACATATTCAGGAGTTTGGTTCTGTACAAAAAATCTTCCAAGAAGTAAACTTGGAGAATAACTTGGATTTATCACTCTGATTAAAAAATCGAGTGTAAAAAAAGAGATAAAATATCTAGTCACAACACCATGTTGTAACATAACAGCATTTGTCAAACTTAAAAGCCCAAAAGCAAAAAGTATCCCCGCTGCTGCTCTTGCTTCTCTTTCATTAACAACTCTTACATCATATCCATCTACTTTTTCACCATATTGAAAAAAATCTTTTACATCCATTGGATTATCCAAGCTTAGTTATAACTTTTAAAGTTACAAGTAATTTATCATCTTTTTTATAAATATCAAGTTTTGTATCTATAGGATATTTTTCTGCTAACAAAGCACCCTGTAATGAATGCAATACATGAATATATTTATGTATCATAGGTGTAGTAATATAGTCTATATGATCTTTTTTTACAATATCTGCCAATACATCCATAGCACAATAATAAACACTTTTATTTACCATTCTTTGTAACATATAATCATGCATTAAACGTATATTGTTTTTTAAAACCTCTTTATCTTCCAATGTTAATGTATTACTTTCATTGGCTCTTTTGATATTATCTTCTATCTCGTCTTCTATATTATGCTGCGTTTTATCTAGTAAATCATCCAAATTATCACAATATTGTCTTAAAAAACTCACTATATCTATATCAAGCATATCTTTTTTTTCATCATACACATATCTTTTATTCTCTATATAACTATGATCAAGTGCCTTTATAAGTTCTGCAACTACACTTAGATAAACAAATTTATCCTCCTTGTTCAAATCAAACTCTATACCCCTGTGAGAGATAATTGGCTTAGGACCTACATACTTTAATATCATTTTTTCTCCATATATAAATTTTATATCAATGCCATATAAACCAACGGTGGATATATAATAAGTCCAATATATGGCATATAAGATTTTAGTGGAGACAATAAAGCTAAACTCATCTCCTGCGGGATATCTCTTTCTATAAACAACTGTTTTATCAGGGTCATCTTGGTAAGTATATCTATTGCTTTTATAACTACCATTATAATTGCATAAGTGTTATAATTTGTCAAAACCATAAACCCAATAGCAAAATAAAAAGTAGGATGCATCAATAAAAACAAAAATATAGACTTTTGATAATACTGATACATACGAGCAAGCATACCAGCCAAAGTCTTGGCCTTTTGCCATTGCACCTCATAAATCTCTAAAAAAATATAAAATATCAAGTAGTTTAAAATATAATCTTCAATAATCATTTTATAAGTATATCCAAACATAAGATATAATTTCAAAAAAACATGGATAAAATATGAATATAAACAAATCTATACTTACAAACTTAATAGCCTTAGTGCTTTTTGGGTTTTCATTTATAATTACAGACTATAAAGAGTTACTACTTTATACTTCACTTTTTGCTATCTCAGGTGCTATAACAAATCAACTAGCTATCCATATGCTTTTTGAAAAAGTTCCCTTCCTTTATGGTTCAGGTGTTATTCCATCACGATTTGAAGCTTTTAAAGAAGCTATCAAAAACTTAATGATGAGTGAATTTTTTACAAAAGAGCAATTAGAAAATTTCTTTGCAAATGAAGAAAAGAAGATAAACCTAACGCCAATAATAGAAGAAACAGACTTTACACCAGCATTTGATGCACTAAGTAAAACAGTAATGGAGTCTCAGTTTGGTGGTATGCTAGGGATGTTTGGAGGGGAGAGTGCCTTAGACTCTCTAAGAGAACCATTTTCTGATAAAATGAGATCAGCAGTTATAAAGATAGTAAACTCTGAAGCATTTAACAACACACTAACTCAACATATGCAAAGCTCATCTCTCAATGACGATATGCTAAACTCCATAGAAAATGTCATAGATACAAGACTAAACGAACTAACACCACAAATGGTAAAAGAGATAGTTCAAAAACTGATAAAAGAACACCTTGACTGGCTAGTAGTATGGGGTGGAGTTTTTGGTGGACTTATTGGATTATTAAGTTCTTTCTTAGTTTAGCCCTTATTTAAGGGCTTTAAGTTTTCTATTTTTAAAATTTTACAACAATTTTTTACAACAAATGGTTTGAAATCTGCATATTTTTGAAAAAAATTGCAAATAGTAGATTTTATTTTATACTGCACTTCACAATATATTCACTACTATCTAACTGAAAAATACTATCATCATCATACTTAATATCTTGAATCTTTAATATACTATCTGAAACTAAAAATAGTTCGTAAAAGCCAAAAGTTTTATGTTTATCCCAGTAGGCTATATCATCTGCTAACTCTTTTAGTGTTGTTGGTACTAGATAAGCTTTTATACCAATAGAAAGCTCAACTTTTCTAAACTTGCCTGCCCAATCCCATACATTGCCAAACATAACGTAGTGTAGTTGTTGCATCCACTCATAACTAAATGGTGCTAATGCTTTTGATGGTGGAGCAGAAAGATATTTTAGTGTTGCAAGTGCTATGTTGTTTGCTTCATAAACATATATCTATTTTAAAGAGTATGATTTATTTTTTGGTAGTTTTAGTCCAGATACATCATCAAGTGGTGTAGCATCATCTATGGGCTTTGTAGAGTCTATCATTATGCTACCCAAAGAGTGTTTTTATATTCACCCTCTAAAAACTCTTGCTCATACATAAAGATTATATCATTTACATTTTCTTTATCTAATCCTTGCATCTCTAGTGCTGATGTACCTTGTACCAATGAAGCCATAAATATAGCTTTTTCTTTGGCTCTTTGTTTTTTAAGCTCTTCAAGTGGTACTATTTCATTCCCTGCAAAATCTAATCCTAAAAAGTTAGTGATACTCTCAATAGTACTTAATTTAACATCCTCATTTGCCAACACACGATTAACTGTTCTAACACCTAAACCACTAAGTTTTGCAAGGTTTTCTATCGTGATGTTTAACTGCTCTTTTCTCGCTATGATTTGTTTTATTAAGTCTAATCGTTTCATGATAACTCCTTGATGATTAATTATGCCATAAATGACATTATACATCACTTTAACCTTTAGGTCTCTTTTTTGGACTATATACAAAGTTAGGAACTATACAAAAAGAAAAAACAATAGCTAAATATCCCATAAATAGCCACTTAAAGTATCTCTACTTTAGTGACTGTCTGCTTATATCCATCATCATAAAACTTATAATTTGGATTCTCAAAGCTTGGATGTAGAT